>Ga0070665_100000125_pt1 | contig 146809 bp, 128 predicted proteins | sample KBSS13metaG_FD_65862 | JGI IMG/M metagenome (GOLD analysis project Ga0070665, IMG submission 65862) | Switchgrass rhizosphere microbial communities from Kellogg Biological Station, Michigan, USA - KBS S1-3 metaG | ecosystem: Host-associated > Plants > Roots > Rhizosphere > Soil ...
AAATACTCCTTAATGACCGCATGCTTGAACTCAAGCGGATAATGATGCTTTCCATCGATAATTATCTTTTCCATTTCGTTTACTTTTGTGTAAACTCATTTCAGGACAAGACACACGAAATAACGCAGGGCCCTCTGCGAGAGACCCTGCTGGGACGGAAAGAGACCTGCTGGGACGGAAAAAACTATCATTCACGTTTCAGCAGGGTCTCCGGTACAGGACCCTGTGTGGCACTTCACACGAAATAACGCAGGGTCTTCTGCGAGAGACCCTGCTGGGACGTAGAAATCGTTGATAACTGGCGAGACTGTCTCCCATGGCCTCTCCCAATTTTATTGATTTAAAAATGTTTCAATGGTTTAAAATATTCTTAATTTTGAATACCCCCGATATTAAGAAATTCATACACTATTAAAATTTAGATTTTCGGCCCCCACCGACATGGATGTATTTAGCTAGGTTTATTCTTAATTGATCACAGAAGATACAATAAACTTTAACAAGTGAATCGTCAGGAAAAAACTTGATAAGATAATAAGTGTGGGTTATGAAACTTACTCAACAACACGGCGGCCCTTATCTCATTGATCCGTTGACAAAATGTCGAGGCAAAACGAGTTTCCTTGTTTTCAGGCAGAATAAATACATCACAGTACCTGTTGAGAAAATTGCTTTTTTTTATGTTAAAAACGAATCATCAGCAATCCTATGCTTTGATCGACAGGAATATTTTGTTAGTTATTCGTTGGACTATATCCAGGAACTTCTCGAACACAGCCAGTTCTTCAGATTAAATAGGCAGTATCTAATAAATTTCCTTGTAATAAAAGATGTTGAACCTTATTTCGCGAGAAAATTACTTGTTAACCCCATTATTTCCACTCCGGAAAAATTGTTAGTTCCCAAGGAAAAAGTAGGTATTTTTCTGTCCTGGCTCGATGATCGGTAGCCATTAAAAACCAACCATTTTTAGATCATAACTTTTGAAGCAAGTTCGCTCTTGAATTTACTTGCCCATTTCAAGGACTTATAGATTGCTGCATAAAATCTATTTTAACCAATTGTTGCCAGAATTAATATTCTCAAATTTTCAGCGTTAAAAATGTCCATTCCAGAGTGCATTTGGTCCGCTTAACCTATTTAGTGCTTGCATGCCGGTTGATCATAGGAATATCTTTGCAAAACAACAGCTGGTCAAAACCTAAGACGACCCATTTCCGCATCGGAACAGCCTAAACTTCTTGAGGACATGCAGGGCCTTTTTTTCAGTCATTTCCTTACTCAATGATTTGCAAGTAGAATTAACAGAAACAATTTAAACATTTAAAGAATGGAAACCAACGTAGAAACTTTAGACGAAGTGCAGGCAGACAAATCCATCCGCCCCTTCCAATTTACATTCCCACAGGCCGACCTTGATGATTTAAATCGCCGCATTTTGGCAACAAGGTGGCCCGAAAAGGAACCAGTCTCTGACCAAACTCAGGGTGTCCCGCTCGCGACAATGAAGGCACTGGCACATTATTGGGCAACAGAATACGATTGGCGTAAAGTAGAAACCAAATTGAATGCCTTGCCTCAGTTTATAACAGAAATTGACGGACTTGATATTCATTTTATTCATATTCGTTCTAAACATGCGAATGCTTTACCACTTATAGTTACGCATGGATGGCCGGGCTCGATCATCGAACAACTGAAGATCGTTGGTCCGCTCACAGATCCTACAACCTACGGTGGCAAGGCTGAAGACGCTTTTGATATTGTAATCCCATCTATTCCTGGTTATGGATTTTCAGGAAAGCCAAACACAACCGGCTGGGGCCCTGATAGAATTGCATATGCATGGGTAACATTGATGAAACGTCTTGGGTACGAAAAATTCCTGGCCCAGGGAGGAGATTGGGGTGGACTCATCACGGATGTTATGGCTGTACAGTCACCGGATAGTTTATTGGGGATGGCTACAAACTTCCCTTGCGCAGTTCCAATTGAGATCAATAATGCAGCATTTTCTGGAGCGCCGGCGCCAGAAGGCCTCTCACCAGAAGAAAAACATGCATATGAACAATTAGCCTTTTCATACAGGCACGTTGCCTATGCCTTCATTATGGGTTCGCGTCCTCAAACATTACTTGCAACTGCTGATTCGCCTGTCGGCCTCGCTACTATGTTCCTTGACCACGACCAGCCTAGTTTGGCGCTAATTTCACGTTCGTTTGCGAGCGGCTCTGAAGGACTTACCAGGGATGACGTTCTCGACAACATCACCCTTTGTTGGTTAACGAACACGGCTGTTTCCGGGTATCGTCTATATTGGGAGAACAAGCATCCTTTTGTAGCTCCATTCGGTGTTAAAGTGCCAGTTGTAGTGAGCGCTTTTCCTGACGAGCTTTACCAGGCTCCAAAAACCTGGGCAGAGAAGGCATATCCTAATATGATCTACTACAAGAAACATAACAAAGGCGGTCACTTTGCTGCGTGGGAACAGCCTGAGCTTTTGGTAAATGATATCCGGGAAGGTTTCAGATCTCTTCGCTGATCCCCGTTCACGAGAAATCCCGAAAACAGGGGTGCTATCCTGACTATGCGCCCCTGTTTTGACGTACTTGATTAATTTCCTTTCCAAGTGCAGACCATTGTGAGCAAGAAAACAGATCTCTTTTCAATCACCCTCCCTCACCGGCACACTCACATAACTATCATTGCCCCACTCAATCTTCAACGGCTTATCCGCATCGGCAACAGTCTCTTTGCTTACATCCTTGCCTGTACCATAATTAACCTGCGCAAATGGATTTTTATCGATATTTAAAACCACCAGCAAACGACTGCCCTTGCTCAGTTGCCGGCTCACCATCCGTGTGCGTGTAAATGGAATGCTTTCTATTTTGCCAGGGTGCAGTAAAACTCGTTTGGACATATCTTTTGCATAACTGGCCCTGCCTAGAAAATAGGATAGCTCAAAATATTTTCCTTCGGGTGTTACTTCGTACAATACCACGGTAACATCTATATCTTTTTTGTTGATAATGGCTTTCAGTTCGCCGCTGAACATGCCGTTAACTTGTACCGGGTGGTCAAATGGTTTACTGATAAAAAAGAAGCCGTTGCTGCGGTTAAGCGAGTCTTTAATAATAGGGAACGGGTAATAATCGCCATAGCCGGTGTTGCGGTCGGCAAGATCAATGGTTTGTTTGAGCGATCCTTTTTTGAGGGGCTTGATGGGCGAAAGACTATAATTATCGCCAATCTTTGAATCGGTCAGGTATAATTTTAATCTCCTATCAGCCATTTTGGCAACAGAGGGCGCGTGCATCCATTTGTTGGCGCCCATTACTTCATAGTTCACTTTATTTTTCAGCATTTCCGGCTTTTTGCCGCCTTTCATGATGTAATCGAACCATTGAAAAGTGATCTCCTTGGTTTTTATCAGGGCAACAGAATCAACCTTATAATCCCGCAAAACAGGAACTCCCCCGCTTTGCGTACCAAAATGATCGTATGGACCAATGATGAGGTAATGGTTAGCTTTAGAGTTGTATTTCAGGTGTTCGAGATAATAATGCAAGCCGGATATCTGCCCGTCATCATAATACCCTTCAATGGTAAGTACCGGGATATTGATATGTGCAAAGTCCTGCTGGTACGGCACCAGGCTTTGCCAGTAGCTATCATAATCCGGGTGTTTTAGCCAGCGTTGCAACCAGGGGTTTGGCTTGCCATCCACACTGTCGATCTTATTATAGGCTGCGCCACTGTTAAACCAGTTAAAATTAAGCGAGCGCCAGCGTTTGGGATCGTCATAGATTTTGTTGTCGAGGTATTTATTGCCGGTCACATAAAAAGCCCAGCCGTAATTGGCATTTAAAAACACATTGTTTTCCATAGGCAAACCCAAACCGGGTATAGCCGCCACATAGGGCACAATAGTTTTCAACGCAGGGTGCACGCGATGTTTAACAGCTGCCCATTGCGCAAAACCTGAATAGCTGCCGCCATACATTCCCACCTTTCCGTTGCTCCAGGGTTGTTTGCTGATCCAGTCGATCACCTCATACACATCCTCCTGCTCAGTTTCATAGGGCCGGACCTCTTCCGGGCTCAACCGTTTGCCGCGTGTATCGGTTACCACGCCTATATAACTATGATCTGCGGCCAGCTTAGCCTCGCGCAGAATAGATTCGGGATTAGAATAAATGTAAAAGAACAATGCCGCAGGCTGCCGACCAGTCATATCCTTGCGGCGGACAACTGTTGCCGACAAAATATGCCCCTGCCTGGTTTTGATCATCACGCTGTCGCTGACGATATATTTATTGTCCTCCGGCCGGTTTTGGGCAAAAAGAGTGGCGGACCAGCCTAAAAAGGCCAGTAAGAATATTATTTTTTTCATGATATGTTGATTAGTTGAACTTCGTCTTCAGCCGGTTATTCGATTTAAATTTTACAGATTGCCTTTCTGATATTTGCAGCGATTTGTCATCATGCAGGGTAATATCCAGGCGACCGTTTTCCGCCTGTTCTATATGTTTAATAAAATTCGTGTTAATGATCTGCGACCTGTTAATTCTAAAAAACACCGCCGGGTCGAGCTCTGTTTCCAGTTGATTCAGTGATCGTTTTAAATAGGTGGTGGTATCCCTGAAATATAGGCGGGCATAATTCTCCATAGATTCGATCAGGCATATCTCATCCAGCCTGATGAAGTAACATTTATTGCCATCTTTAACAAATAACTGCTGTTGCGGAGATGGTGTTCTGCTTAGTTTACTCCTTACCTTTTCAATGACCTTTGAAAAACGCTCGGCCCGCACCGGTTTCACAACATAATCGAGCGCATCTGCCTCAAAAGCTTTTACGGCATATTGATCGTAAGCAGTCACGAAGATCACTTCAGGCACTTGTTGTAACATCTCCAGCAAATCGAACCCAGACTTGCCCGGCATTTGGATGTCAAGCAGAATAAGATCGGGCAGATGCTTTTCGATCAGTTGTGCGGCATCATCTGCATTGGCGGCCTCGGCTACTATTTCAAAATCAGGATAGACATCCAGCATACGCCGAAGTTCTTCCCGTGCAAGCCGTTCGTCATCGATCAATATCACCTGTATCTTTTTCATGAGGCCTGGGGAATAAGTAAAACAGCAGAAACGATTTCACCGGGTAGTTGAGTAAGGGCCAACGAAGCTGTATCACCATATTGCAGTGTTAACCGGCTTTGTAAGTTTTTAATGCCAAGACCATTTGCATGCCCGTCATTTTTTAGCGTACCTGGATTTTGTACAGTTATCATTAGTCCCGATTCGCTTTCTTTCACTTCTATTTTAACCAAGCCGCCGTTGATGGATTTAGCTATGCCGTGTTTGATCGCATTCTCTACCAAAGTCTGAATACTTAAGGGCAGCACCGGCCGTTTTCCCTGTTCCTTATCGACATCTATTTGATAACACAATCTCTCCTCGAAACGTATTTTTTCCAGTTCAAGATAGTCATTCACCAGCGCCATTTCTTCATTTAGCGGTACCAGTATATTATCCCGCTGATATAAAGAGTTCCGCAATAATTCTGATAATAGATCGATCGCCCTGCGCGCACCTTCCGGGTCACTTGCAACCAGTGCCTTAATTGAATTCAACGAGTTAAAAAAGAAATGCGGATTTAACTGGGCCGATAGATTGTTCAGCTGTGCCTCTTTAGCAGCCAATTGCAAACGGGCATTTTCCTTTGCTATGCGGATCTGCATCATAGCATAATGATACAGGTGGAACGCCAGTATCCAGATAGCCATCAAACGAATGCCTGTTGCTAAAAGCGTTAAAAAATTTCTCTTGAATGCCACTATCAGCGACGGTTCAAAATGAAGATCAAAAAGCAGACGGGCGCAATAGTTCTTAATAACAATAAGCACTGCGTATATTATTCCAGTTATGATAATAGCTGGCAATATCACCCTGAATAACTGTGAAAGGTTTAACTGCGTCCATAACCTACTATGTGCTAATTGCCTGTAAACATGGGTAACTCCTATGCCAATAACCAGATCGAACATAAAGTAGGTCAGCGCCAGCCCAACATCAAATCTACCCGAGATATATGCATTAAATGCCCAGTAAGCCGCCGCAAACGTCCAGCCAAGTATTTGGGACTTCCAGTATAGCGATATGTTTATCTTTTTGCTCAAGACATTTCGATTTGCAGGACAAACGAACTAAAAGTAAGCGACAGTTGAAAGAAAAAGTACACGAACGCGGCAATTTGTTGACGAGCGTATTTATACTTAAACATAATACATATTATTTCGCACTATACCACACTATGCCGCATATAAAATCGCTCATAAAAACTATACCATATTGGCACTTTTATAACTAAAACTTTAATTTGTTTGGATAGAATTAATATTTTTTCTATATTGTTCCCGGATTTTACAATGAGGCATTATAAAAATAATATTGATATAAATATTTTTGTACTGTGCGTAGCTATATTTTATTTGGTAGTTGCAGTTGCCCACATTTCCTTTATTAGAAACTCAACTCAAGGATTTAGTAAATCTCACATACACACTAACTCTGCATATAAAAGAAAGACCAATATTTTCTACTCAAAAGTTGAGACTGTAAGCCTGATAAAACTCCTTGAAAAAACTACTGTCGAAAAGAAAAAGGCCTTCATTGATCTTATAAAATTTACGGCCGAATTTTTTGTTATTATCCTTTTTGTCCTGGCCATTTGGGAGATAAAACCACGATCATTTAATATCAGCCGGTACGGTCCATTGTTAAATTATCAGAATCATTACCTGTCCCTCTGCACTTTACGAATTTGATCTTTATTAAGGCAACCATGCCGCAAATAATTGTGTATTTCACACGTTATTTTATGTCATTAATACTTAATGACTTTAAGTGTCTCTAATTAACTTAAATCAAATTCTATAATTTAATGAATTCGTCAAAAAACGTTCTTCAGTTTCTGTGTTTCAGATCACCCTATGGAGGAAGTTTCTTTAAATCGTTATTAAGGCTTGAACAAACCCTTAAGAATGACGCCACCGACATGGTTTATTTGTTTCACGAAAACGTATCTGATATCCCATGGGTGCAGGGACTGATTGATGAAGGTAAGAACATCTATTTTCTGAACGGTAATTTCTCCCAGGATATATTCACGATCAAAAAGATTGTCGCCAGGCATAATATTAAATATGTTCATGCGCATTTTGCGGGCACCAGGCAATTCACCATGTTCAAAATTGTCAAGAAGCTTTATAAGAACGATCTTGTTATCATACGTCACTTACGGAACCACGATAAACCGAGAGGCTTTGTTGCTGAAAGTGTGCGAAAAGCGTTGAATCACGTCGACTTATATATAGGCTGCAGTGAATCTGTTGCTATCGAATACCGCAAGAATTTCAAATTGAATAATGGCAAAGTAACCTATGTTACCAATGCTATCGACTTTAATCGCCTGAACGATTATGAAAAGCTAAGCCGGGGCGATTTTTATATTAGCTCGCATACCACAGTATTCCTGATGTTTGGCTTTGACTATTACAGAAAGGGTGTCGATCTTGTGCTTGAAGCCATGGACGGTTTAGTGAAACAAGGGCAGGATGTTTGCTTGCTGTTGAGTCTTTCGGTGAACAGGGACGCCATTGAGGAAAGGATCAAAGACCGTTTCGGAGAAATTCCGGAGTGGCTAAGAATTTTGAAGCCAAGGGATGATATTGCTTCCTACTATAACTTAAGCGATTACTTTATATCCGCAGCCCGCGAAGAAGGCTTTTGCAATGCATTGGTTGAAGCCGCCTATTGCGAACGACCGATCATCAGCAGTAATATCCCCGGGCCGCAAACGCTGAATATACCGCACACCTATATGTTTGAATCGGAAGATGTTGCCGGCTTGCAAAATGCCATGTTATCGCTTACTTCGTTAACTGACGATAAGAAAAAGCAGATCGTCATCGATCAAAAAGCTTATGTAGAAAAGGCTTTCGACCTGGATGAATGGGCCCATCAGATCAAAGGGATATATCAGACTTTGAATTAAATTGAACCTGTCTGAACCTTGATTTACCTGATTCAGGGATTATTATGATTTAATTTCATGATAATCTTTTAATCTTACGAATCACGGTTCAGACAATTTGGCTCTTACATCTTCATATCACCCATTCCGGATTTCTTTCCTAATCGATCTAAAGCTTGCCTGAATGCCTTTGCCAAATCGATCGCCGGGCCCGTACCGAGATAATGGAGAAACTTAATACTTGGTTTGTCGCCTAGCATATGACTGTGTACAGCTACAACCTCAATATTATTGGCACGAAATACTTTAATGACTGCGTTCACTTCATGATCCAGCATGGCAACATCTCCAGCAATATGAGCATTATCCATCGAACCACAAAATGACGCCCAGGTATTTAGCCCGATATTGGTGGTCATTTCTGTACCCATTGCCGTTACACTTAGGTCAGGGCGACCGACGGTATATTTAATCGTCGGTCCATTAATGGCAGCTTCGTACTTAACGATCTCATTTAATTTGGCCACGTCAAAAATATCTTTACCTGTTTTTGCAGGCGGCGGTCCGGCAGGCGGTTGATTTTTAGGATTTATCTTACTGTCAGCTATTGCCTGTGCGTATTTTTTTGCCAGTTCTTCGGGCGAGCCCATGCCATGCAGGTGCATATAAAATATACGCGGCTCTTCGTAAAAGAAATGGTTATGTATCGCGCCAACCTCAAGTCCTGCGGCTTGGGCAGCGGTAATCAACGGATTCACTTCTTCCTGGAGCAAAACGTTATCACCCACGAGCATGGCTGATTTACCATCCATCGTTCTCTTAATAGAAACCCAACCACCGAAGCCAAAAGATATAGGAACTGCTTGTCCCTTTATAGTAACCTTTAGATCGTTACGTGGTAGCGGAATCGTGTAGGTCGATTCGTCTTCTTTATAGCTTCTTTTTTTACCAATGGCTGCTTCAATAGCAGCAATCTCGACAGGGGTCAATGCGGGGGTTTTAGGTAATGGCAAGCCTGATGCTTCTGCTCTTTCCAAATGCAGTAGACTTGCTCCGGTTAATAAAGCCCCGGCTTTTAAGATGTTCCGGCGGCTTGCAGAAAATTTGTTATTCATGATATCTTAGTTTTGATTCGTTTTGGGATTATACCCGCCACCACTCATATCAAAGTTAGTCAAGGTTCCTGTATTCTTTTTGGATAGATATTGTTAATTCGAAATAGCGGCAAACATTTTTTTCCTCCTATGTCCAATTCCGGTAAGGCCATCAGTTGATAGGGTATAAATTCAAATATCAACTTATAATAAAAACAACATGGAACAGAGAGTTAATGCCTTCCAAAAAGGTCAGAAAGCGCTGAGCGCATTGTATAGCTTAAGTATCTATTTAAAGAACTCAATGCTGGATGAGGAGCTTTTGAACTTGCTCTATTACCGGGTATCACAGATAAACGGGTGTGCTTTCTGCCTCGATATGCACTCCAAAGACTTATTAGCTAAAGGCGAGGACCAACAGCGTTTACTGGTAATGAACGCCTGGAGAGAAGCCCCATTTTATACCGACCGCGAACGTGCAGCATTGGGCTGGGCCGAAGCAGTTACCAATATCAGCGATGGTCATGTACGCGATTCAGACTATGAAACGGCAAGGGCCCAGTTTTCAGAAGAGGAATTGATCGATCTGACGATTGCTACAATTACTATCAACAGTTATAATCGTATCAATATTGCTTTCAGGACTACGGCGGGGACGTATAGAGTGGGGCAGTTTGCGTAATAAAATTCTAAGGTATAATATTAATTATGTCATTTCGAACCCGCAGCTTGGGGCAATGCTTTGAGGCGGGTGAGAAAACTTATACGATATACACAGTTCGTTAAGTATGTCGTATAAGATTTCTCCTCACCCCACTACACATCCCTACCGTTCGTTCGAAATGACATAATTTGTAGACTATTATTTCTCAAACACCACTGCATCCGCCTTAGCACCTAACTTAACCAAAGTCTCATTGAGTTCATTCACCATCTCATCCGGTCCGCACACATAAAAATGTCTGCTGAAATCTTTTACTTCCGCCTTTAAAAAATCACTGTTGATCTTACGCTGATCGTATTGGCTATCCTTCTGCCGGGTGATGGTAAAATGAGCATTTTTTCCAAGCATCGACTTCAGTTCGTCTTTCAGGATGATGTCATTATCGGTTTTATTGGAGAAGAATAATACGTTATCAGCGACGTCGTCTCTTTTATTTAAGTCACGCAGTATAGCGATAAAAGGCGTTATACCCGCCCCGCCGGCAATAAAATAACCCGGACCTTTATATTCAATGGCTCCCCACGGATCGCTGATGATAAGTTCGTCGCCCGGGACTAACTCGCTCAAATGATGCGTTACACCCTGCGGATTTGGATATATCTTGATCGTAAATTCCAAATGCGGTGCCTCTGTCAGACCAGTAAATGTGAAAGGATGCTTATTGTCTTTCCACCCTTCCTGATTGATTGACAGGTCGGTTGCATGGCCGGGCACGAATTCAAAACCTGCAGGTCTTTCTACCACCAAACGCTTTACATCGTGGGTAACAAACCCGGTCGAAATAATTTTTACAATATGATCCATAATAAGGCGATTAACTATAACAAAGTTAGATTGTCAACAGCAGATAACAACCTGAACAACATGCTAAATAGCTGAAAGTTTTACGGTTATTCTTGTATAATCTGGGTAATTTTAAAAAAGTGGTGATTTTCTGTAACCAAATTTTTTTTCGGAAGTCTCCACTATAAATTATAACAAACAGACTGTTTGAATTCACTTAGCGATAATGCGATCATGCTCCGGGTGAAAGCCGGGGACCTGGATAGAATGAGCCTGCTGTTCGAGCGGCATCACCGTTCGCTTTATGGGTTCCTGTTTCACATGACGTATCAGCGCGAGGCGAGTGAGGACATGGTGCAGAACGTTTTTTATAAGATGCTGAAATACCGGCACACCTTTACCGGGCAGGGTGAGTTTGTAGCGTGGATGTTCCAGATAGCGCGCAATACGCTGAAGGACCAGGCCAAAAAGAACAAAAATAAGATACAGCAATTGCCTGCCGAAGAAATGGAAGACCGGCTGCCGGGCGGCATGAGTGCTGATGAGCAACTGGAAAAGAAACAGGATAAAGCTGGCTTATACAAAGCGATGTCCAGCCTGAGCGAAGATCACCGAGAGATACTGACCTTGAACCGCCTGCAGGAATTGAAATATGGTGAGATTGGGCAAATACTGGGGATATCGGAAGTGGCTGCAAAAACAAGGGCATTCAGGGCTATGCAGGAACTGAAAAGTATTTATAGCAAAATGGAACGTTAAAATGAAAGAGATGATGTGCGAAAAATATGAAGACAAACTGATCGGGCTATTGAACAATGAGCTTACCCCCGCTGAACAGGCAGAGCTGGAAAAGCATTTAGCCGGGTGTCCGGGTTGTAGTGAAGAGCTTGCCGGATTAAGAGATGTTTGGGATATGATGGCCGAAATGGAAACACCGGAGCCATCGTCACATATGCGCGTGAAGTTCCAGGCGATGCTGGATACTTATAAGGAGTCAGTTGAGGATGAAAAAGCGGGCGTTTGGAGCAGCATACGCGAACAATTTAGTAAAGTAGGACAATTGCAAACCCGCTGGCCATTGGCCTATAGCCTGGTGATTGTATTTGTGGGATTTGGATTGGGCTACTGGCTGTTCTCTTCCGGGAAAGGCGGCAAACAGGAGCAGCAATTGCAGGCGCTTAGTTCGCAGGTTCATGAATTAAAACAAACCATGATGCTGGCATTATTGGAGAACCCATCAGCATCTGAAAGAATACGCGGCGTAAGCTATACCAGCGAGATCAAACATGCCGATAAGGAAGTGATCGATGCTTTGTTAGCCACGCTGAATAACGACCCGAATGTGAATGTTCGTTTGAGCACTTTGGATGCCCTGTCGCACCTTGCCAATCACCCGGAAGTGAGGGAAGGTTTGATCAGGTCCATCGAAAAGCAGGATTCGCCCATTATGCAACTGGCCATTGCCGATGTGATGCTGAAACTGCAGGAAAAACGTTCGGTTAAATCATTCGAGGACTTATTAAAACAAAAAGACCTTAACCCTGGTGTAAGGGACAAGATCAAGCAAACCATAACACAACTCATTTAAAATAAAGAATTTATGAAACGATTAGTAATACCCGTTTTAGCCGGGCTGGGCCTTTGTTTTGCCCAATTTTCCGCCTCAGCGCAGGAGTATAAAACCCACATCAGCAAGGAATTTACCTACCAGAAAGGCATGGTTGGCATCTACAACCTCTTTGGTTCTGTGAAAGTGGAAGGCTATTCAGGCAATAAGGTCATGATGGAAATTGATGAGACCATTTCAGCCGAGGATCAGCAAACTGTTGAACTAGGTAAAAAAGAATTCAAACTGGAGTTTGAACAAAAGGCGGACAGTATTATCACTTATATCTCCGAACCGTGGGACACAAGGCCTCACGAGCATCACAGATACCGGCATGATCATGATAATATTGAATACCGTGTAAAATTGGAATTCGTAGTAAAAGTGCCTTATAATGTCGATCTGGATGCGTCAACTGTAAATGAAGGTGACCTGTATGTAAAGAATGTTTACGGCACATTGAAGATCAACAATGTGAACGGCAAGATCGACATTGTGAATGCCAAAGGAACAACCAGGGCGCATACCGTAAATGGTGGCGTAACTGTAAACTATTTGACAGTACCGCCGGATGCATCATCCTATTATACCATCAATGGTGAATTAAAGGTAACTTATCCATCCAGCCTGGCTGCCGATGTATCATTCAAAAGTATGAACGGCCAGTTTTATACCGACTTTCAGAATGTGGAAGTAATGCCAAGCAAGGTCACCAGATCTGAAAATAAAAACGGCAGCGGCACTACTTACAAACTGAGCAGCCTCTCAGACATCCGCTTCGGCGCTGGCGGCAAACAATTCAAATTTGAAACCCTTAACGGGAATGTATATATTAAAAAACAAGACTAAATAACAGAAGATGAAGACGACAAGAATTATAAGTACGCTGGCAGTTGCGATATTTTTAAGCGCAAAGGCCTGGGCGCAGGAATCAGGAAAAGAGCAAATGGTAGTGCCATTGAGCTCTCCGGGCAAACCATATAAACTGGAGGCCCACCTGGTAGATGGATCGGTCACTGTGAATGGATATGAGGGCAAAGACATTGTGATAGAAGTGATGCAAGCCGAAAGGCGCCATAGTGAAGATCACAGTGGAGGCGGCATGCACCGTATCAACAATGGCAACAGTGCTGATATACAGGCTGATGAACGCAATAACGAGGTGAATATTAGCGCCAATGCCGGCAAAGCAGTTAACCTGGTGATAAAAGTTCCAATGAATGAGGGCAGCTTCAAATTCGGTACGGTAAACGGTGGCAACGTAAGCGGCAGCAACCTTAATGGCGACCTGGAAGTGAGCAATGTAAATGGGTATATTAAACTCACCAACATATCCGGCTCAGTAGTAGCCAATACAGTTAACGGAAACGTGACCGTAACTTTCAAATCGATCGATTCAAAAGCGGCTATGGCCTACTCTACCCTGAACGGGAATGTGGATGTTACCTTCCCTGCATCTTTGAAAGCAAATGTAAAATTGAAATCAGATCGTGGTGATGTGTTTACCGATTTTGACGTGGCTACGGATGTGCATAAACCTGAGGTTTCAAAAAGTGACAGCAAGGGCATGTATAGCCTGAAGATAGAGGACTGGGTGTATGGCAAGATCAATGGCGGCGGTCCGCAGTTACTGATGAAGACCACTTTCGGAAGTATTTATATCCGCAAAGCGAAATAAGTTAACCATTAAACCCCTCCTGACCATGAAGAAGCTTGTTCTTTTATTTACCGGTTTGATCACTTGCTGCTTTTGCCACGCACAGCAGCAAAGCATCGCCCCGGAGCTTTCTGCTAAAGACGCGATAGAACATCTGCAAAAAGATATTCCGCGCTTAATGAAGGAAGCTAATGTGCCGGGGATGTCAGTAGCCTTAATCCGTAATGGCAAAATGGTTTGGAGCGGAGTATATGGCGTGTTGAACAATGATACCCGGCAACCGGTTACAAAGCAAAGCATATTTGAAGCGAACTCGTTGAGCAAACCTGTTTTCGGTTATGCAGTACTGACTCTGGTTGACCAGGGAAAAATCGATCTTGACAAACCGATCTATAAATATATGGATAGCGGCTTCTTCGATAAGTCGTGTTCCGATCCGCGCTTTAAGTTGGTGACCACGCGGCTGATCTTGAGTAATTCAAGCGGAATCAGCTACCCACCTGATTATGCAGACAATAAATTTATTATGAATTTTGATCCGGGCGAAAAGTTTCAATACTCTCCTCCCGGTTTTCAGGTACTGGCACAGGTAATTGAGCACGTAACCCAAATGCGGCTCGAGGATTTTATGAAGCAAGCTATATTGAGGCCTCTGCACATGGACCAAAGTAGCTATGTGTGGGAGCCGAGGTACGACTCGCTAAGGGCTTACCAACACGACTGGCAGGGAGTGACTGATACGTCCCTGAAAAAATGGAAACGCGGTGCAGCCTGCTGCAGCCTGCAAACCAATGCCGAGGATTACTCCAAAGTAGTGATCGCAATCATGAACGGCGAATTGGTGAAAGAAACGACCTGGGAGGAAATAATGAAACCGCAGATCAACGCCGATAAACGTTTTCCAAACCTGTTTTGGGGACTAGGCTGGGGATTGGAAAAAACCCAGGCTGGCGAATGTTTCTGGCATTGGGGCGATGGCGGCAAAAGCAAGGACTATATCACCGGGAATCTTTCCACTAAAGATGGCGTGGTATTCTTCGCCAATAGTGAGAATGGACTATCATTCGCCAAAGAGATGCTGGATGATGCTATAGGTGGCGAACATCCGGGAATCGCATTTTTGGGATATGCGCGTTACGATTCGCCATCAAATCTCCTGTTAAAAGCGGTCCTGGCTAATGGCGCAGCGCCTGCTTTGAAAGATTACCTGGATAAACGAAAAGAAAAGATTGAAGAGAATAATATGAACGCCTTAGGCTACCAGTTAGTTTCTATAAAAAAGCTGGATGATGCGCTTGCCATATTTGAGCAAAACACGAAGGATTACCCGGCATCATTCAATACCTGGGACAGTTTGGCCGAGGCGTATATGAATAAAGGCAACAAAGAGTTGGCCATCAAATATTATAAAAAATCGCTTGAACTGAATCCCAACAATACAAACGCAGTAACGCAATTAAAGAAATTGGAATAATATACGATTTGTCATTCTGAGCCAGAGCGAAGAATCTTTCACTATATATCTTTGGTTCCAAACAGCTTCGCGGAATAGATGCTGATCCGCTAGCCAGCGGATCAGCATGACAAAATGGGTCTAATGGACCATGTTAACTTCGTTTGTCATTGGTGATTATAGCATACTTGCAATTACTTGATTATTATTAAATTGCAGTAAAAACCAATTATGAAACCTAAGATCTTATTGCGTATTGCCGCAATATTAATTTTTATTCATGCGATACTGCATACCTATGGCTTTAACACTTGGAAAGAAGCGCCGGATCCGGTTTATAAAGGAATAGTCGATGGCATGACCGGGCATATGTTCCCGTTTATGGGTGCGGTGCGTTCATTGGGTAATTTTTACGAAGGATTTGGTTGGGCGGGGTCGATAGCGTTATTCCTTATAGCGATCATTTTATGGATCGTTTCGGGCGAAACAGATCGTAGTGCAAACCTCGCGAAGAAAGTCACCTTTACCCTTGGCATTGCATTGGTGGCATGGGGTATAGATGAGATCATATATTTCTTTGCGTTTGCAGCATCCATCACGTTAGTGGCAGCGGTATTGACGCTTTTGTCTGGTCTATTGATAAAAAAGAATAGTCAGTTCAATTAACAAACTGTCATTGCAGGGCGACTTGGTATTACTCCTGCAATGACATATTAAATTTCAATTTACTGTACTCTCCTATATACTTCTGTAGTTTGTATGCCGGCTTTCTGATCGTCAATTATTTGTGAATATTCGTCCCTACCTTTCATCGTAATTTTGATAGAAAACTTACGTCCAACAAGCGCTGCATGACTTGACCATTCCTCTTCTTCAGTTAGGGTATCGCTCTTAAAGCTAAATGTACCATAACCGAAACCATTTTTGAAAGTCGGATTTGCTCCGCTTGTTAACGGATAACGGTGAACAAACATAAAATGGCCGCCCTGGAATATCTTAAACTGGGATTCATTGCCTCTGGTGGTGTCTTTGCCTTTTACCCAGAAGTTTTTATCCAGCTTCCATAAACCATCCAGAACTGAGGTGTCAGTACCTGTTACTTTTGAGTAATTCTCCGTCAGGCTCCATTTTACACCCTTTACTACAGCCAGCTCGGGAATTACCTGGGTGTAACCAGAATCTTTACGGGTAACTATCAGGTTGAAGGCTCTTGATGAATCGAGACTTCCGCTGCTGTAAATATTACTTTCTATTATCCTATTACCTGTATCGAGTTTGTACGAGCCCGTACCGAAGCCAACGGAAGAGTCTGCCGCCACGCCAGCCCACATAAAGTACCTATCGGTATAAATTTTCATCTGTGTCCGTTTGTACACTGTATCCTTGCCCCCACCACTGGCCATTTGCTTATCCAGTTTGTAAACACCCGCCTGGGATACTTTCTCTTTTTTCTTACATCCATAAATTATGCAACTTAGTAAAGCCGCAATCAATAAAATCTTTTTCATGTCGATTTAGTTAAATGGTGAACGAAAAATTTGTGATTACTAATAAGGTACGGTGGAGCATTTGGGTCGGCTACCAGTCGGCGAAAAACGCTCCCAGCAATGGTATATAAATACCGCTTATTGGGGGTTTCATATGATTAAATTTTAGTTGAATTGGTATATTAAATTTACGAATAATATATCGCAGAATAAAATATATAATTTGAAGAAAAAATATTGCTGGATTTACCCCGAATGGCTAAAATCTGTATCTAGATTTACAAAAATCCTGACACTTCAGCTGTTAATTCCCTCTGATCCTTTTATAGATTGATATAGTTTGCTGGTGAGTATCGGGGTCTTTAAACTCCTCGGTATATTCATTAGATTTCAGGCCGACAGGAATAGTTAGGCTTTTATTGACCAGAGCTTTTTGGCTGGACATCTCCGTCGTTTCATCCAGCGTATTGTTTTTCAAAGTAAACTTTCCGTAACTGAACCCATTTTTGTACTGCGTAGCAACAGGATCGACAGGATACCGGCGAATCAACATAAAATGCCCTTGCCAAAATATTTTGAATTGAGTTTCACGTTGTTTGGTGGTGTCATGGTCTTTCACCAAATATAATTTGTCCAGTTCCCATACGCCATCAAGCGCTGATGCACCCGATGAAGGGACTTTTGTGTAGTCTTCCGTCAGCTTATAACTCGTGGTTCTAGACCGCGCCCAATCAGAAACAATAGCGGTTAACGCATAGGCACTTTGCTTCATCTGCACAACAAATACCTGTGCCGAATCCAGCGCCCTGTAATTAAAGATATTGTGTTCAACGATGGTTTGGTTAGGCCCTATTTCATAGGTCCCAAAGCCAAATCTGGCATCGGAATCGGACGATAATCCTGAATACATGTAATAACGATCAGTATAAATTTTTGCCTGCTCTTTCATCCAGGTGGTGTCCCATCTTCCATCACTTACGATTTGTTTATTCAATTTGAATCCACCTGCGTAAGATATAGTCTTTACTTTTTTGCATCCTGCAATCAGGCAGCTTAATAAAAACACAGCTATTAAAATCTTTTTCATATCGCTAATACTAAAAATGGTAACTTGCTACTAGAATATCCCTGAATAACTCCAGAATTATAAACAGAATTTTATTCCAATAATTTCAAATTTATAAAATATTATTTTTATAAATACAAAATAAAAGAATTTAATTATGAAAAATTATCTATTCTCTTTATTCTTATTATTTATTGTATCAGGGATTCCCACAAGTCTTATTGCCGATGAACACAAAACTTTGGAGATTGGGGCCAGCGCACCGGACTTTAAATTGCAGGGCATCGATGGCAAAACTTACACCCTCGAATCTTTTAAAAATGCTAAGGTTTTAGCTGTAGTTTTTATATGCAATCACTGCCCTACCTCACAAGCTTACGAGAAAAGGTTGATAAAAATGACCAACGATTACGCTTCAAAAGGAGTCAACTTGGTCGCCATCAATCCGAATAACCCCGCCGCACTTCGGTATGATGAGCTAGGCTACAGCGATGTTGGCGATTCTTTTGACGAAATGAAGATCAGGGCCAAAGACGCGCACTTTAATTTCCCATACTTATATGATGGCGAAACGGAGATCGCCTCAAAACAATACGGACCGGTATCCACGCCACATATTTTTATCTTCGACCAGGACAGAAAGCTGCGCTACCAGGGCCGCATTGATGACATGGAAAACCCGGAAAAAGCGCCCGTAAATGACGACGCCCGTAATGCTATTAATGCCTTGCTGGCCGGAAAAGAAGTTCCGGTTAAAACTACCAAGGTTTTTGGATGCTCAGTAAAATGGATAGAGAAAAAGGACTGGATACAAAAGGCCGAAGTGCAATGGGCCAAAGAACCGGTGAGCCTGCAACAGGTTGATGAAAAAGGTTTGGCTGATCTTTTACAGAATAAAACCGACAAACTGAGACTCATTAACGTTTGGGCAACCTGGTGCGTGCCTTGCGTTCAGGAATTTTCTGATTTGGTTTACCTCAACCACCTATACCGCGACCGCGGGTTGCAGTTGGTTACCATTAGCTCTGACGATGCGAAGAATAAAGATAAAGCTCTTGTCTTTTTGCAAAAGAAACAGGCATCAGGCTTGAATTATATCTATTCAGGCGACAGTAAATATAAAATGATCGAAGCCATCGATCCGAAATGGCAAGGCGCGCTTCCTTATACTATTATCATTGAACCGGGTGGCAAAGTGATCTACGCCAAAGAAGGTGCTTTTGATCTGGAGACGTTGAAGAAGGTGATATTTGATGCTCCGATGATTGGGAGAATATATAAGAATTAGTTGTATTGGTTGGAGCGGTTGTATTAGTTGAAGTAGTTGAAAACGTATCACTAAATGAACCCTGTCATCAGACCAGCTTCGGGTGAAATCAATCAAAATAACGATGGCCTGTGTGATGGAAAGGGCATTAGCAAACTTTGCTGAAGAAGTAGCCTGCGCGAACGATAGTAGGTCAAAGTATTGCAGCCGTGGTTTTGTTGATTGTCCCAAAAGGACTCCTTCGGAGCAGGGAAAAGGCCTAATGCGTAAAGAAGCAAGCGTCTGTTGACTTGATTATTCACCTATTGTTTGTTTTCAATGGTGTTCATGAGGTCGCTACGCTAGTTTTTGGTTACTTTGTATCAAGACAAAGTAACAAAGCCTCCGCGGCAATTGAGCAGCTTACACATTAATTGACCCCAAGATTAGTTCTTAAACACATTCTCCTTCACCATAAACAACGGTAACGACCCATGATTCAAAACCCGGTCATGAAATTCCCGGATATCAAAATTTGCACCTTGCTGTTTTTTCATTTCTTCCCGCCAGTGCAAAATCTGTAACGCACCATATTTATAAGTAACCACCTGTGCCGGCCAGCGGCGGATGCGGGCAATTTCTCGCATGGCAATGTCATCTTGTCCCCGGATATTCTTTTTCCAGAACTCTAGCGCTTGCTGATCTGTCCAGCCATAATAATTTAATCCCACATCCAACGGCACCCGTACCGAACGGACAATATCCCATTCCCATTTGCCCAACTCATCATAAGGCGTTTTGTACACGCCTAAATCTTTACCTAACTCTTCTGCGTAAGCACCCCAGCCTTCAGCAAAACCCATGTAGAAAAACAGGTTCTGCACATCAGAAACTTTGGTTTCAGAAACGATGGATGATTGGTAATGATGCCCTGGAACAGCCTCGTGAATAAACAGCCAGTCAACCTGACGTTTATTATAAGGCTTATCAAAAAGATTATAGTAGAATGTGTTGCTTTCGTAATATCCTGGCGTTTGGGCAAGTTGCTTGCTACCGCCACGTTCTATTTTCAAATCAGCAATTTTAGTTTGACTGAATAACTTATGAAGATTAGTATAAATGATTGCCTTATCATTCTCAAAAGCAGCCTGAACGGTTTTTGGACCGCTGATAAAGAATGACGGGGCATTCAGATGCTTATAAAACTCATCTTCACTTAAGCCTGTTTGCTTCCTGATCGCTTCGATATGGCTTTGCACCCGCTTCACCTCGCCCAAACCGAATTGATATATCTGATCAGGCTTCACTTCATCATTCACCCAACGTTTTAATAAATAAGCATACCAGGCTTTACCGTTCGGAATAGTGATGATACCTTTCTTTGATATCGTATCCTGTTTATTCTTCAGCCATTCTCTTTCCAGCGCGATGCGCTCCAGGTTCAGGTTGGTTTCATAACTGATAAGTTGGTAATCTGTTTTTTGTCCCGGTGTAAGATCATCTGGTTTGAATGCAGCTAATCGCGATTTAACCGACTTAAAAAAGTCCTCCTGCTTCTGAACACCCTCCAGCGAGCCGATATGCTGCAATCCGCTTACATAACTCAGCTCTAGTTGGGGTAAGTTGAGGGCATTATAGCCTTTTACAAAATCTTTAGAAAAATCATCGAATTTTTGCTGTGCTTGTGCAAGGGCGAATATGAGCATCAAAGCAAGACAGGTAAAGAGTTTTCTCATGTGACCGGATTTATCGAATAGACCAACCAATGTACAGCTTGTTACGGGAATAGCCACATAATGGCAAAAATCCCCCTTTTGGGGTTAACGGCTAAACAAAATACGCCTACCCATGTTGGTTTAAGAACATTCTGCCTGATTATCTATGGATGAATTGATGAAATCGTGGTCGCAACAATTACAGCCATGGGCCTGGAACCTGTGCGTAGTAGGCTCAGCGCTGGTCATTGGTTTTATCCTGAAGCTCATCATTACTGCTATACTGCATTTTTATAAGAACAGGAAAGATTATTCGCTTTTCAAATCCATCATCTCGCACCTAGGTCCGCCGCTCAATTTTTTCATACCGTTGCTGATGCTGGGCTTTATGCTGCCGCTTCTGGAGATGAGCAAACTCTGGTATAATACATTTTACAGGCTCACCGGTATATTGATCGTCATCGCCTTCGCCAATTTGCTCATCTGCACCTTTAAGATATTCGAGGATTATGTTTACCACCAATATGACATCACCGGCGAAGACAACCTGAAAGGCCGCAAAGTGCGTACGCAGATGATTTTTGTTCGCAAGGTAGTTATCATACTTATTGTGGTAGTGACCATATCCATCATCCTGTTGAGTTTCAATAGTGTCAGGAAGTTGGGCGCTGGATTATTAACCGGTGTCGGAGTTGGTGGTATTATCATTGGCTTTGCCGCACAGAAGTCGCTAAGCAATTTCCTGGCGGGAATGCAGATCGCTTTTACGCAGCCTATCCGTATAGACGATGTGCTGGTGGTGGAAGGCGAATGGGGTCGCGTGGAAGACATTACACTTACCTATGTGGTATTAGCCATCTGGGATCAACGCCGGTTGATCCTGCCAATTACTTATTTTATCGAAAAACCTTTCCAGAACTGGACGCGCACAACATCACAAATACTAGGCACAGTATTTCTTTATGTCGATTATACTTTCCCTGTAGATGAGCTACGTGAAGAGTTGAACCGTCTGCTTAAAACGAATAAACTTTGGGATAAACGCGTAGGCGTATTGCAGGTAACCGATTCCAAAGAACATACCATCGAGCTACGTGCCCTGATGAGCGCACGCAACTCCTCTGATGCTTTTGATCTGAGGTGTTATGTCCGCGAAAATTTGCTGAAATATATTACTGTCCATATGCCTCAAAACTTACCGCAAAGCAGGTATCAGCGCAATGAGATGGGAGTGGGAAATGTTGGTGACAATACCAACATTGGCGGGGAGAACAAAGCCGTGTAACATATAAGTTACCCGCCATAAAGCAAAATACGGTTGTTGCTTATGAACAATTGTGCCTTTATACTGTTAACAAATAAATAATCAGCTTGCTGAACTAATTTAAACTTATTTTATTAATTTAACGATCCCACTCCACTAAACAACAGACCCTATGGAAACAGCAAACTACTCTACTTTTCTGGGCCAGATTTTAGATAAACTACGCCCTGGTGATTTGAACCTCAAAGAAAACAGATTGGCTATTAAAGCACGCGTCGAGAATTTATTAACCGAGACCGGTCTGTCTAAAGCAGAGATGGGATTCCGCATCCGTCGGGACATGGTTACTTTGCGTTCATGGCTGGAAGGCACCCGTGACCTGACCGTCGAAACGCTTCAGGAGCTTTGTCAATCGCTGCATATTTCGCTGGGTGATTTGGTTACGGAATAATTTTCAACGATCTTAATTATTTCACATGCTCTCGCGAGTTTTTAACTCGTGAGCTGCATTGCGCACCTTTTCAACTTTCGGTATTCCTAAGCTGAAAGCTTATGCCATGTTTTACCAAGAGCTAAAAGCTCGCGGTAGCGGAGAAATTTTGTAGAATATTGGCAACAAAACCAACATTGACTAGAGCAGTGCATATAAGCCCGCACGGCAACACCCAAACGCCAATTTTGTTTTTTTTATAGTTTCCCTCTTTTTAAAACCAACATCAAATCCAGCATCGTAGGTAGTTATTATAACCATTCAATTTTAATATACTACTTATGAAAAAAATGACTAAAAGAATAGCTGGGCTATTGACCGTGGCTATCATTCTACTGACTACAAATGTTAAGGGTCAAACCACTTCTTATGGCAAATTTGGTGTTGATGTCGGACTGGAAGTCGGGGCTCCTACTTACTATGCGCATACCTATCTATCAAATATTGAAGCTGGAGGCACGGCAAGAATTCAAATGGGCATTAGTAGCAACCTGGCAGTAATTGTAACCTCGGGATATTACAACATGTTTTCAAAAAATGTCACGATTGACGGTGTCACAGGCAAATCTCCGGGGTTAGGGATCATTCCGGTTAAAGGAGGCTTGAAAGGCTTTTTGGGCGGCGGCATTTATTATACCGGAGAAGCCGGTGCGGGGTTTGAAACATCACGCGATATTACAACCGGTCAAAAAGACACGAAACTTATTTTGGCAGGAGGATTAGGTTATTCCATGAATTCCTGGGACGTAGGGGTTCGTTATGAAAGCTTTACAGGGCAGGGATTTGACTATGGCTTGATCGGCTTGCGCCTGGCTTATGTTATCGGAAGTACCTCATCTAAAATGTCGAGATAGGGGTAAGATTAGCGATGGGTTTGAAACCCCTAGCTATCAAAGATGAATGGTTACTTCACTATCCAATCAAAATGCTTTTCCTTGTGCGTCCCCGGAGCAGAAAACCGCTCCTGTAAAAACTGGCCGGTATATGAGTTCGTCTCTTTGATCAGGTCTTCCGGTACACCTTCAAAAACAACACGGCCGCCGTTATCCCCGCCTTCGGGACCGATATCGATCACCCAGTCGGCGCATTTGATAACGTCCATATTATGTTCTATCACGATGATGGTATTGCCCTGATCGAGCAAGGCGTCAAATGATTTGAGTAGCTTTTTAATATCGGCAAAGTGCAAACCTGTTGTCGGCTCGTCAAAAATGAAGAGGGTTTTATTTGAGTTATTTCCTTTTACCAGGAATGATGCCAGTTTGATACGTTGTGCCTCACCGCCTGATAGGGTGTTAGATGATTGCCCTAGTTGTACATAACCCAAACCAACATCAACCAAAGGTTTTATCTTGTTTAATATTTTTGGCTCTTTCCTGAAGAATTCTAACGCTTCGTCTATCGTCATGCTCAACACATCGGAAACATTTTTGTCCTGGTAGGTAACATCCAATATGTGTTGCTTAAACCGCTTGCCGCCGCAGGTCTCGCAGGTCAGGAAGATATCGGCCATAAACTGCATTTCTATCTTCACTTCTCCCTCACCCTGACAAACATCACACCTTCCGCCTTCTACGTTAAATGAAAACGCCGATGGCTTTAATCCCGCAGCCTTAGCTGCTGGTTGCGATGCATACAGGTTACGTATCTCGTCCCAGGCTTTTACATAAGTTACCGGGTTGGAGCGCGACGAACGGCCTATCGGGTTTTGATCTACCGTTTCTATCTGCTCTATTTTCTGATAGTCACCTTCAATACTATCATAGGCACCGGTTTGTTCGCCTGTATAATTACCCAAAGCTTTTTGCAAGGCCGGAGCAAGTATGCGTTTAACCAAACTTGTTTTGCCTGAACCGGATACTCCAGTTACTACAGACAATACCCCTAACGGGAACTTCACATTCACATGCTTCAGGTTATTTTCGCGGCCACCGCGTATTTCGACATAATCATGCCATTTGCGGCGATGCGCAGGGATAGCAATTTCCTCCTTCCGGGCCAGGTAACGACCTGTCAGGCTATTATCGTCTTCAATAATTTCGTCATAAGTACCTGAAAAAATAAGCTCACCACCATGCGTACCAGCTTCCGGACCAATATCGATGATATGATCAGCAGCCTGCATAATTTCTTCCTCGTGCTCAACAACCAAAACAGTATTACCCACATCACGAAGTGATCGTAAAACGCCTATCAGCTGTTGCGTATCGCGCGGATGCAAACCAATGCTCGGCTCGTCCAAAACATATACTGATCCCACCAGACTACTGCCTAATGACGTAGCCAGGTTGATGCGTTGTGATTCGCCACCTGACAGTGTATTTGATAAGCGGTTAAGCGTCAAATAACTTAAGCCTACATTATTCAAAAAGCCCAGTCTATTGGTAATCTCCATCAGCAACCTTTTGGCGATTTTTTGGTCGCGCTCGTCTAATTCCAGTTCCACAAAAAAGCTGTATGCCTTATCCAACGGCATCAACACAATATCTGTGATAGATTTGCCATTGATCTTCACATAAGAAGCATCCTGCCGTAAACGACTCCCTTTACACTCAGGGCAGGTGGTTTTACCGCGATAACGTGACAACATCACCCGGTATTGAATTTTATAAGTCTGTTCTTCGAGTTCTTTAAAAAAGGAATCCAGGCCACGGAAATATTGATTGCCTTTCCAAATCAATTGTTGCTGCTCTTCGGTCAGCTGGTTATACTGACGATGGATCGGAAAATCAAACTTTAATGCATTGCGCACCAAGGCCTCGTTCCACTCACGCATCTTTTCACCACGCCATGGGGCTATAGCGCCGTCATAAACCGATTTGCTCTTATCTGGGATCACCAGGTCCTCATCAATACCGATCACCTTGCCATAACCTTCGCAACGTTTACAAGCGCCATAAGGGTTGTTAAAGCTGAAAAAGTTTGGTGTTGGTTCTTCAAAAGCCATTCCATCCAGCTCAAACCGGTCGCAGAAAAAACGTTCAATTTCTTCGTCCTGTTCAGGCTTGCGGTAACGTATATAGCAATCACCCTTGCCTTCAAAAAAGGCAGTCTGAACCGAATCACCTAAGCGACTGATCGTTTCATCCGTTTCGTTTTTAGTCACACGGTCTATGACTATGCGGACGGCGGTTGGTGCATGGAGCGTTAAGTTATCTTCACCTTTCGCCTTTTTGCTTTTACCTTTCGCCTCTAAAGGATCATTCGCAATCGATTTATCCTCCAATATAGATTCAATACGTTCTATCTTACCTTGATATTCAACCCTCACAAAGCCTTTTTGCAGCAATACTGCCAATTCTTCTTTTAGACTGCGGTTATTATGCGGATGCAGCGGGCATAATACAGTTACCTGCGTTTCATCGGGCAACGAACTGATAAAGTTCACCACATCAGTCACTGTATCCCTTTTTACAACCTGGCCCGATACCGGCGAAATGGTTTTACCGATGCGCGAAAACAGGAGCTTTAAATAATCATATATCTCAGTGGATGTTCCAACGGTTGAGCGCGGGTTAGATGTAATTACCTTTTGCTCGATAGCAATAGCCGGAGCAATCCCTTTGATATAATCAACCTCTGGTTTATTCATCCTGCCCAGGAACTGGCGGGCATAACTAGAGAGACTTTCTACATACCGGCGCTGACCTTCTGCATACAACGTATCAAAAGCCAGGGAAGACTTACCCGACCCAGACATCCCGGTGATAACCACCAGTTTGTTTTTGGGTATGGCCACATCCATGTTCTTCAGGTTGTGCACCTTAGCGCCTTTGATGATAATATTATGTTGTGGGTCTTTCTCTGTTTCGCTGATCATAATTTGCCTATAGTTCAAAGTTTGAACACGATTTATATGATTTAACAGATGTCGATGATTCTTGTTAATCATTTAATCTTGATAATCGTGTTCAGACAGAAGGAACGCAAAAATCCTAAAATATTTAGCACTTTCCAAATCAATTCAGTTAATAGATTGTAACTTTTAAAGACGCTAAATCACTTAAAACCAAATGTTAAAGTAATCTTTATAAATGTTAAAATATGTTAAAATTGAGCCCTAAACGCATTATTAGGTACTAACGTTGGAAATATAATTTGGTTTTTAGGTTAGAAATCCCTTTATTTGATGTAACAAAAATACTAACTGAGCAAGGAGAAACCCTATAGAGAGAAAATCTACTTTATAATTTTTTCACGATTTAAGACTATTAAAGTAGTGTTCTATGGATTTTCAATTGCAGAGTGATCAGGATCTAATCCATCTATATGTAGCGGGTGATGAAGCAGGGTTGGTGGAGCTTTTACGCCGTTATCAGGCCAAAATTTATACCTCAATATACTTACTTGTAAAAGACGAATATCTTGCTGAAGATATCTTTCAGGATGCTTTTATAAAAGTTATCAATACTTTACGTGCCGGAAAATATAACGAGGAGGGAAAGTTCCTTCCATGGGTGACACGTATTGCGCATAACCTTGTAATAGACCATTTCAGGCGCGAGAAGCGTGCCCCGATGATCAACAATGGTGATGACTTTGACATCTTTGAAGTATTGGGCAATTACGACGAAAGTACGGAGGACCGGCTGGTTCGCGAGCAAACCCACAAAGACCTTAAAGCCCTTATTCACCTTTTGCCCGAAGAGCAAAAAGAAGTATTGATCATGCGTCATTTTGGCGACATGAGCTTTAAAGAAATTGCCGACGTAACCCAGGTAAGCATCAATACCGCGCTGGGCCGTATGCGTTACGCGCTCAACAATTTGCGCAAGATGATGCAGAGCAAAGAGTTAAGTCTGAAAAACTAACAAAACTATTAAACCTGAAAGGCTATAAAGAGTAGCAGAATCAGCGTTCTGTTCCCTTTATGGCCTTTTTGTGCTTTAAGTTTTTTCATAAACGCACAACATTTTTAGAGATACCATCGTTATAATTTTCGAATACTCTGAAAATATTCAGATCACATTTTGTTCCGATAAAAAAATTTCATCAAAATTTCATCTTCGGTAAAATATTATCCTGATGTCTTCGTTATTTATCCTGTAAACCAGTCATAAACAGTAATATAATTTTGAGAAAAAGCGTATGGGAGAAACTTCTACAACAACTACTTTTAATGAAACTTCTAACACGGCGGCCATGAAAGAAACAGATGCCAAATCCGAGACCTTAGAAGCTGATGATCTTATTTTTTATCATTCTCTAAGGACCGAGCTTAATTTATTAAAGAAAAATCCAAGCTCTAAAACGATTCATCAAATTCTAAATTATTCAAAGAGCCTGCGTTAGTGAGTTCAAAATCTTAAAGTCCGGGGTCATATGCTATTATCGACTCCGGGCTTTTTCTTTTTCCACAAACTGGGTAATCCGATTGGTTATATCATCAACTTAATGGGCGTTTCAATTTAAAGCTACGTGTTGACTCACCCCGACGACGCTACGCTGGTCGACCCTCTCTATGGCAAGCCATAAAGAGGGTAAAGAAAAACAAAAAACAAATCCCTCTTTGCACGAAGTGGAGAGAGGGTGGTCGAGCGAAGCAATGACCGGGTGAGTCTACTATGCGACATGAATTTTTTGAGAACATCTCATCACTTTAAACCACATACTTTGTACTTTTACCCATGCTCAAGCCTGAACGTTACCGTCATTTTGTTGACTATTTTTCGAAGCACCAGCCCAATGCCGTTACCGAATTACATTACGATAGTCCGTTTCACCTGCTGATAGCTGTTATACTCTCTGCGCAATGCACCGACAAGCGCATCAACCAGGTTACCCCTGCCCTTTTTGAAAAGTTCAAAACGCCCGAAGAACTTGCAGCATCCACATCTGAAGAAATTTTCGGGTATATCCGCAGTGTAAGCTACCCTAACAATAAATCGAAACACCTGGTAGGGATGGCTCAAATGCTGGTAGGGAAATTTAACAGCGAAGTCCCTTCCAATATCGATGATTTGCAAAAGCTGCCCGGCGTAGGTCGCAAAACAGCCAATGTGATCGCATCGGTAGTGTTTGAGCTGCCTGCTATAGCTGTGGATACCCATGTGTTCCGCGTAGCCAACCGTATAGGGCTTACCACGAATGCCCGTACGCCATTAGCTGTAGAAAAACAACTGGTAGAATTTCTCCCTGAAGAGACCCTGGCAATTGCGCATCACTGGCTTATCTTGCATGGCAGATACATTTGCCTGGCGCGCAGTCCCAAATGTGAGATATGCCCTATCAGCTGGTTTTGCAAGTATTATGAGCGTACTCATACTGAATCGGCACTGAAAAAAGCCGAAGCCCTGAAGGCTAAGAAAGTCAAAGACCAGAAGAAGAAAAAGCAATTGACTACAATTCACAAAGAGCTGAAGAAGCGCAGTGTGGATAAAGATATTTGATGGTTTTGTGGTCAAATTCCTAAATTGCTGATATTGCTAAATGCCACAATAAAAACAACGATACAGCAGTACAATAACTTAGCAATAAATCAGGTTAAAAAATAAATTACTAAAAAAATTAGTATTTATAAAAACTAATTATATATATTTGTTTCTCGAAAAAATTTAAGAATGAGCAGCGCAGAAAAATTAAAAGCTTTACAGCTTACTTTAGACAAGCTTGAAAAATCATACGGCAAAGGTACCATCATGAAATTGGGTGATACTGCCATTGAGTCTATTGATGTGATCTCAACCGGATCGCTCGGCCTGGATATTGCATTGGGCGTGAATGGTTTGCCAAAAGGTCGTGTGATAGAGATATATGGCCCTGAGTCGTCTGGTAAAACCACTTTAGCTATCCATGCTATTGCCGAGTCGCAAAAGAATGGTGGCATCGCTGCCTTCATCGATGCGGAGCATGCGTTCGATCGTTTCTACGCTAAAAAATTAGGCGTTGATGTGGAGAACCTGCTGATCTCTCAGCCAGACAATGGTGAGCAAGCACTGGAAATTGCCGATAACCTGATCCGTTCGGGCGCTATCGATATTATTGTCATCGACTCTGTTGCTGCCTTGGTGCCAAAAGGCGAGATTGAAGGTGAGATGGGTGACAGCAAAATGGGTTTACAGGCCCGTTTGATGTCGCAGGCTTTGCGTAAGTTGACTGGTACTATTTCTAAAACCGGGTGCTGCTGTATATTCATCAACCAATTGCGCGATAAGATCGGCGTAATGTTTGGTAACCCTGAAACTACCACCGGTGGTAACGCGCTTAAATTCTACGCTTCTGTACGTTTGGATATCCGTCGTATATCACAGATAAAGGATACTGACGAAGTATCTGGTAACCGTGTTAAAGTGAAGATCGTGAAGAATAAAGTTGCTCCTCCGTTCCGCATAGCTGAGTTTGATATTATGTTTGGCGAGGGCATTTCCAAAGCCGGCGAGATCATCGATTTAGGTGTTGATTATAACATCATCAAAAAATCTGGTTCATGGTTTAGCTATGGCGAAACAAGATTAGGCCAGGGACGTGATGCCGTTAAGCAGTTAATAATGGATAACCCTGAATTGGCTGAAGAGCTGGAAGCTAAAATAAAAGAAACTGTTACAGGTGATAAATTAGCCGTAGAGACCGAATAAAAACAAGACACGATTTAGTAGATTATTAAGATTAATCGTGATATAGATTTAAGAGCCTTTCCGGATTGGGAAGGCTTCTTTTTGGGGATTAATTCCCGCCGGTTTTCAGGTACATATATACTATGCCGCCAATAACGATAATAGCAAGCACGATCAAACCGGTTGCGCCTTTGCGTTTATCCTGTCTCATCAGCCAGATAAAAAACGCCACAAGCGGCAGTAAAAAAACAGTGAAGAAAATTATAGACGGAGCACTCATTTTTAATTAGCGAATTAGTGAATGAGTGAGTTAGTGAATTCACTCATTGTAAAAGTCAATTTTTATATGACCGCGTAAAGATAGGTTTTTGAATAAAATAATGCGATCTTAAAGTCAACACTCTGTCTAATCCCTCATTCACTAAATCGCTCATTCACTCATTAAATTCAAAAGGGCATTCTAGCCAATGGCGCAGTATCCTGTCCTACAAAATCACCTTTCAGATATTTGTAATAACCTGCAATGGCTATCATAGCGGCGTTGTCGGTGCAATATTGAAACTGCGGAATGAAGGTATTCCAGCCCATTTCTTCGCCCAATTGCTTAAGACCATTGCGTAGACCCGTGTTAGCGGATACACCACCAGCCAGTGCAACATCCTTAACACTATATTCTTGAGCGGCTTTCTTCAACTTGTTCAGCAGAATGGTAACGACACGTTTTTCTACTGAAGCGCAAATATCAGCGATGTTATCTTGTACAAAATTCGGATTCAGTTGGGTATTATCTCTAATGAAATAAAGGATCGCCGTCTTTAATCCGCTAAAGCTAAAATTCAAGCCCGGTATCTGTGGCTCGGGGAATTTATAAGCATCAGGGTTACCTATACGGGCATATTTATCGATCATCGGTCCGCCGGGATATGGCAGGCCTAGTATTTTGCTGGTTTTATCCAACGCTTCGCCTGCGGCGTCATCATTGGTTTGACCAACTATTTCCATATCGAAATAATCCTTTACCAAAACGATCTGTGTATGGCCGCCTGATACGGTAAGACACAAAAATGGGAAACTCGGCTTTGGTTCATCAATAAAATGAGCCAGCACGTGGGCCTGCATGTGGTTGATCTCGATCAACGGTAGATTCCTGGCTAACGCAAACGCTTTGGCAAAAGAAACGCCCACCAGTAATGAACCTAATAGTCCCGGGCCGCGTGTAAAAGCGACCGCATCGATATCATTCTTGCTGATTTTAGCGTTTACAATAGACTGTTGTACCGCTGGAACGATATTTTGCTGATGCACACGCGAGGCCAGTTCGGGCACTACGCCGCCATAGGCTTCGTGGATTGTCTGATTGGCAATTACATTGCTTAAAATTTGTCCATCAGCGCAGATAGAGGCTGATGTTTCGTCACAGGAAGATTCTATTGCAAGTATTACGGGCACCTTAAAATTTCAAAAGTTCAAAAACCAGTTAAGTAAACTTTGGTTAATGAAGAGAGTCAAAGAAATAAACGTTAATATGTGCAAAAACTTAACTGGTTATCAGTATTTGAATTTATATTTTTGCGCATCCAATTAAAAATGCAAAGTTATTAAAAAACTACTCAATATAGCGTTAGGGATCGTGCTGTTTATTTTACTGGTGATAAGCATCATCCTGTTGTTATTTGAGTATAAGCCTGTGCAAACCTGGGCCGCCAAACAGGCAACAGATTATCTCTCCGAAAAGCTTAATACCAAGGTCAGCATCAAGAGTCTTTACATCAAACCATTTTCGACCGTCGTGCTCGAAGATTTTTATGTGCTGGATAAACAAAAAGACACTTTAATCAATACACCCAAATTGACGGTAGATATCAGCGGATTTTCGTTGTTGACCAGCATAAAAAGGCGTCATCTTGATCTGAGCCTGGTACAATTGGATAATGGCTCGGTTTATCTGAAAAAACTAAAAGATAGTACCAGTAACCTGAAATTTCTGGAAGATTTTTTTAGTTCGCCTGATACGATAAAAGTAAAAACCAAAAGCAAACCCTGGACGATAGATTTCGAGAAGATCGCTATCAACAATCTGCATTTCCGTTACAAGAACTTCCTGGTGGATACCCTGATGAAGCAGGTAAATTTTGATGATGTGGATGTGCGCAATTTTACTACTGAAGTAACAGACTTAGACCTTGTCCATCATGTCTTCAAAGGGAATATCCACAAACTGACTCTTTTAGAAAAAAACAGCGGCTTTTACCTCAGAAACCTGAGCGGCAATGCCACGTTAGATACCAACCAGATACTGGTGCATAATATGCATGTGAAAACTGACCATTCTGATCTGAAAAATTATTTCAGGATGAAGTTTAAGAATTTTGATGAGATCGGCGACCATATCGACGATCGCGTGTATATGGAAGGGGACTTCAAAAACTCGCGTATCTCATCCAGCGATATAGCTTACTTTACCGAGGGCCTGGAAAAAGTAAAATTCGACCTTGGTATTGACGGGCAAATCAAAGGTTATGTAAACAATCTGAAAGCAAAAAACCTACTGGTTACCGGTGGTCAGGGCACTTATGTAAAAGGCGACTTCAATCTGAAAGGACTTCCCGATTGGGATAATACTTTTCTCGAGCTGAACTTTGAGCAGATCGCTACCAACAAAAAAGACCTCGATTATCTATACAGTAATTTCACCGGTACCCCTACCGCAAAAGTACCTGATGTGATATCCAAATTCGGGCAGGTCAATTTTTCAGGAAGATTTACCGGGTTGCAGAACGACTTTGTTGCCTACGGTACCTTCAAAACCAAATTGGGCCGCTTTGATTCCGACCTTAACCTAAAGATCAACAAAGCCGGAGTGCCAAGCTATAGCGGTAAACTATCCACCTATAATTTTGACCTGGGAACGCTGATAGATGAAAGTGATGTGGGTAGAGCTACTTTGACAGCCAATGTAGTAGGCAGCGGCGATAAAGTAAAAGACCTGACCGAGAAGCTGGACGCCAGTATAAAAAATATCACATTTAAAGGTTACGATTATAGCAATGTGAGTCTTAATGGCACTTTTATAAAAAAGGTTGCGAAAGCGAAGATTTCAATCGACGACAGCAATATTCAGCTGGATGCTAACGGCAGTATTGATTTGAATCCTAAATTACCTGAATACAACTTCGAGGCAACAATTGAAGACGCCAAATTGCGTACTTTAAAATTGCTGAAGGACACGATCACGCTTTCCACGCATATCACTGCCAACTTCCATGGGCATGATTTAAATAATACGGAAGGCAAGGTACTTTTATCGCAACTGAGAATTGTTGATCCTCGGAATAACTATGTGGTTGATTCAGTTTATCTTGCTGCAAATGGCCTAGGAAAAGTAAGGGAGATCAATTTAAAATCAGACTTGGCTGATGCGGGTATTAAAGGAAGCTATGACCTGGCGACGTTACCATCATACTTTAAAACGATCTTAAAGAAATATATTCCGTCACTCAAGACCGACATCGTTACACCCAAGCCACAGCAGTTTTCATTCAATCTGACCATAAAAAACCTTGAGCCGTTGCTGGCCATGTATGCGCCCACAATCAAGGTTCCTGATCAGGGTACTTTTGCCGGGCAGTTTGATTCGGCAAACAAAACCGCTACACTTAACGGCTATATCAAAACTGTTCAGTATAACAAGATGGTTTTCCATGATTTTATCCTGGACGAAACCACTACGGATAAGGATATGGAGGCAAACATTTCTTTAAGCCGCGTGAATTTTACGGATAGTCTTTTCGTCAAAAACATAAGTATTTCGAATTTTATCAGGAAAGACAGTCTCAATTTCAACATTAAGCTGGCCGACAAGGACGCTACCAACCAACTCGACCTTTACGGGCTAGTACAATTTGGCCGGGACACAACTGCCAAACTTTCGCTTCTGCCATCTGATGTTATATTAGAGCATCAAAACTGGCGATTGACGGATAAGGTTCGCATACGGATACTTGACGGCAAAACACAGGTAACCGGATTCGAGCTCTCCAATGGTGGACAAAAAGCCCGGATAAACGGTTTTATTTCCGACAATCCGGAAGACAAGCTAAAAGTAGAATTCGAGAAATTCAAAATGGCAACATTTGACCAGTTGACACGTACATCCAACGTCAAATTAAATGGTATGTTGAATGGGGATGTGATATTGAGTGCGGTTACCAAAGCGCCGGCGTTTGACTCGCATCTGTCGATAGACACCTTTACGATGAATAAAACATTGATCGGTAATGTCAAAATCGCGTCCTCCCTGGATACTTCCCGCACACAGGCTAATGCTAAATTGACTATCACCAATCGCGGCCTTAAAACTATGGACATTGAGGGTGCCTACCTGATTGGCAAGAAAGCAGATGACAAACTGGATTTCAATGTAAAAATGAATCAGGCAGAGGCAATTATACTTGAGCCTTTTGTAAATGACCTGGTATCTAATCTCAAAGGCACTATTTCTACTGATTTAAAGCTAACCGGCACTTTGTCGAACCTACAGTTTAATGGGGATGTTACATTCGGCAATACGGGCGTTACTGTTAATTATTTAAAAACGGCATACACTATCAACACCAAACTGCCGGTTAACAACAGCGTAATTAATGTTGATGGCCTGGTATTGAAAGATTCAAAAGGCCACGAAGCAACGGCCACTGGAAAGGTAGACCTGAACGATATATCAAACCCCGATATTGAAGTGGTGCTGAATGCCAAAAACTTCATGGCGTTGAACACTACTTTTAAAGATAACAGGCTCTATTATGGTGTGGCTTACGCGACAGGGCGTTTCAGCTTCAGCGGTCCTACGGATAACATGAATATCGACATAAAGGCAAATACTAATGCCGGAACGGTATTTAATATCCCATTAAATACGTCGACCGTAGCTGAGGATTACGACTTTATAAAATTTGTCAGCCATAAAGACACCGCCAAAGCCGTAGCCAAAGTACGACCATTTAATGGCGTAAGTTTGAATTTTGACCTAACCGTAGATGAAAAAACATTAGTAAAAATAACAACCGATTATGGAAAACTGGAGGGTACCGGCACAGCCCGCAATCTTAAATTAAATATCAGTAGCCTGGGTGATTTTACTATGTTCGGCGACTTCCTGATAACATCCGGCAAGTTTGAATTCATAGCCAAAGATGTGATCAGCAAAAATTTCCAGGTAACACAGGGAGGAACCATTCACTGGACGGGCAGCCCTAACAATGCAGAAATAAACATGCGCGCAGTTTATGAGGTCCGCACTGGCATCAAAGAGCTTTATTCGGCCGCAGGTATTCCGTTACCACAGGAGTTGGTATTGGTTCAGGCTAATTTGATCTTAACCAAATCCCTGTTGCAGCCAACTATCGACTTTGATTTTAATTTCCCTACCGACCCATCGATAAAAGAGAACCTGAGCACCTATTTAAGTGATTATAATAACCGCACGCAACAAGCATTGAGTATTATCGCAACCAGGAGGTTTACTCCGGGCGGTAACGGTGGCGCTTTAGGCTCGCAAACCTTGAATACGGCGAGCGAGGCGGTGAGCGAATTTGCTTTCAATAAGCTCAATACGCTTATTTCACAATCCAATACGATCAAGAGCCTCGATTTAAATATCCGGTCGTTTAACGACGCCAGTGCATCTTTGCATTTATTTAATGAACGGGTGGTGTTGAGTGGTAGTTTGTATTCGACAGCTGTATCTACAAATGATCTGTATTATAATAATAACAGTTTATTCAATTCGAGCTTTAACAATCTATCAAAAGACTTCAGTGCCCAATATTTCATAACAAGGAATGGTAACCTTACTGCACGGTACTCTTATCGCCTGTTAAACGGTACTGTACTGAACACCATTGACCAACAATTAACAGCACAATATGTAAACGGTCTCGGTTTGGTTTACCAACGCGACTTTGATACATTCGGTGAGTTACTGAGAAATATACTCGGCGGCCGTAGAAGAAGACAGCCGGTAACTCCGCTTCCTGAACCCATAAAAACACCAAACTCAGGGGCAACCCCAGGCGCTAACAGTCACGCTGTTAACGAAAAACAAGATGATAATGATCAGTGATCGCGCAGAATAGCGTGATCCATTTTATCGCGTTTTGTTTTCAGGTAAGCCTCATTATGCGGATTTGGCGTGATCTCGATCGGCACATTCTCAACAATCTCCAATCCATAACCCATTAATCCGGACCGTTTTTTAGGGTTATTAGTCATCAATCGCATTTTAGTTATGCCCAGGCTACGCAGTATCTGTGCACCGATGCCATAATCGCGCTGATCCATTTTAAAACCTAGTTTAAGATTGGCTTCAACAGTATCTAAGCCATTTTCCTGGAGGTGATAGGCCCTCAATTTATTAATGAGTCCAATACCCCTTCCCTCCTGGTTCATATATACAACAGCACCTTTACCCTCTTTGCTGATCATCTCCATTGCCTTGTGCAGCTGAGGCCCGCAATCGCAACGGCATGACCCAAAAATGTCACCTGTAACGCATGAGCTATGAACACGCACCAGCACGGGTTCATCTGGCTCCCAACTTCCTTTTACTAAAGCAAGATGATGCTCGCCTGTATCTAACTGGGTATAGGCTATCATGTCAAAATCGCCCCATTGGGTTGGCATTTTAACAGCTATTTCTTTGTGTACCAGGGTTTCGGCGGTAAGACGATATTCGATCAGATCTTTTATTGAAATGATCTTCATATCAAACTCTTTGGCCATCTCCAGCAAATCAGGGAGGCGGGCCATTTCACCATCTTCTTTTATGATCTCGCAGATTACACCCGCCGGTTCAAACCCTGCCAGAACAGCCATATCGATAGCCGCCTCAGTATGCCCTGTACGACGCAACACACCGCCATCCTTTGCTATCAATGGGAATATATGCCCTGGTCGACCCAGATCTGAGGGAACGGTAGATGGATCTATTAACGCCAGAACAGTTTTTGAACGATCAGAAGCCGAGATACCCGTTGTACATCCTGCAAGCAGATCAACAGAAACCGTAAAATTTGTCTCGTGCGATGTGGTGTTGTTGCTTACCATTGGCTCTAGCTCCAGCTCTTTTGCCCGCTGTTTGGTAATAGGTGCGCATACCAATCCCCTGCCGTGACGTATCATAAAATTGATCGTCTCGGGGGTAGCGTTATGTGCAGCAGTTAAAAAATCACCTTCATTTTCGCGGTCTTCGTCGTCAACAACTATAATGGTTTTTCCAGCTTTGATAGCTTCTATAGCTTCCTGTATTGTATTCAGCATTTTGGTGTGTCAGTAGTGTAAAAAGGCTCCAGAAGAAGCCGGCATACTTTTGTACGTTATACAAAGTTAATCTATACCCAGTTCATTTACGGTCGGATATTTGTAAAAGTTGCTTGGTGGGGGTAGTTGTAAAGGTTGAAGTGGTTGTAATTGTTGTAAAAGTTAATATTGCTAAATGTTCACCTTCTACAACTTCTTCAACCTTTACAACTTTTATAACCTCTACTAACCTATTCTTTCCTCCGCAACAACTTATTAAAGAATCGTTTATAAGCCTCCATATCAAATAAAACAGAATCATTTGCTGCTTTATAGGATAAGAACAAACCGATTGGTGTCAAAATAATTATTGATATCCATTCTCCTATTACGGGGGACAAATCCCCGCCCTTTGCAGATTTTTCGCCGATTGTCCAGGTGATATAATATACCAGGAAGAATATGACGGATACCACAACCGGCATACCTAAGCCCCCTTTGCGTATAATGGCTCCCATAGGCGCCCCGATCAGGAACAACGCCAGGCATGCGGCAGATAACTCAAACTTTTTGTGGTACTCCAGCGCGAAATTCCTTCCGCTTTTAGCCATATCCTTATACATATCTGCACGATTTTTCGCTACATCATTAACTGACCGCACCTCATTTTGTGCATTCATCAATGCTGCAACCTTCTGCTGCAAACTGAGATCCCCCAGTACGTCTTTCTGCTTGAAAGGAACGGGTTTAATAGCGGCATTTGTGGGTTTTTTTGGCACCCCGAAGTATTTAATATATGGGCTGATCAGCTTATAATTCAGACGTGTTACGCTGTCTAATTGCCTGCGGGTTGAGTCGCCAAAATATTTTAACTGTTTCAGGTCCATCATTTGCACCGCCGTCCTGAATAAGTTTTCGTCGGTTCGTTTCAGCTTCATGAACGACAGATCGAACTTCTGCTCTGTTTCCTTAAAACGAAAGCGGGTAAATCGCTGGCGTATCTCAAAGTTTTTATCCCCATGTGTTTCCTCATACCGCACACCGTCTTTAAGCCTGATCACCAAAAACTGGTTATCCAGCGTCCTGTACATTCTCCCCTCTTTTGCAATCAATACGTTGGTATTGTTGTCAGACTCGTTTTTAGAATAGATCATCACGCCATGCAATGTTTGCCCATCAGCATCTTTTTTGCTCACGCGGATAGTATAACCGGGGAAACTGGCGCTGAATACCCCTTCTGGCAATAGATTAGCTGATTTTTGTTGCCTAACATCATATAGTAATGAGTAATATTTCCTATTGGCGATCGGCAACATGTTATCAGAGAAAATAAACGCCGCTATAGCGAGGATACCCACCACGATAATCATTGGATACATGGCTCTGCGCAGGGAAACACCTGCAGATTTGATAGCCACCAGCTCATAATTTTCGCCAAGGCTACCATAGGTCATGATGGATGACAGCAGTACAGAAAGCGGCAGCGCCATGGCCACATTGGTTGCCGAGGCGTACATCATTAACTGCAAGATAGTGGTGATCTCAAAGCCCTTCCCGATCAGGTCATCGATATACTTGAACAGGAACAGCATCAACAACACGAACATCACGATCATGAAGGTGACGACGAATGGCCTGATAAACGCTCTGAGTAATAAAAGATGAATCTTCTTCACGGTACAAAATTAGGGAAAATTATTTCCCCTATGCACCTAGAACGCTGATAAGGTACTCAATCTGATTATCCCAGATTAATTTTCTTTCACTCAAGGCATCATCTGTGGAAAAATCGGTGATGCTTAAGGCTACATCATTAGTTAATTCGTCCTGCAATATCTCCATTTCAAAGAAATAGTCGGGGTCGTCATCCAGCCATTTAAACCTGACGAGTTTATTTTCTTTAATGCAAAGCAATTTCGCTTTCTGTTCTTCTCCGTCCCAGTTGAAGGTAAAAACCTGGTCTCTTACAGAAACATCATCAGCAAACCACTGTGTCAGTCCATTGGGTTCACTCAGGAAACTGTATAGTATCCTGGGCGACGACTTAATTTCGTACTCAATATTAAATTTCTTCTTTTCAGACATAGGGGTTTATAACGCTGGCAGTATGATTTGCCGTAAATCTTAACATTTTTTCTAAAGAAAACGAATTTCTACTATATTTGCAAACTCTTTTTACGGCGTGAGCGCTTTATTTGATGCCATTTTAAGGCTGTGTAATAAAGAATAACGTTTAAAGCGAATAGAGGCATATTTTAAGACAAGTTGTTGAAAAATAGCTCGTAAAAAGATAGAAAAATATCCGGCGGGGTAGCTCAGATGGTTAGAGCGTAGGATTCATAACCCTAAGGTCGGCAGTTCGATCCTGCTCCCCGCTACTTAAGGAAACAACATATATTGGTTGTTTCCTTTTTTTATGTCCATAAAATTCTGTGAACCAAACAGTTAAGACTCGGTCAGTTTCAGTTCGACATATACTGGAAAAACTCTTGGACTAATTATCCATTACGGCCTAAAAACCACACTGGTTAGTGCTTGATTTTCCCGACGATGAAAATGAACTCAAGATCGCCGATCTGGTCCATCCCGTGTTTTTTAAATTCTGTGAGGAAACCGGGATGGGATCAATCGTAATCGAATTTAGTCCATTGGGCGCTTACCGTTTTTTTTCGGTTATCATACACTGAACTCAAAAATCAGATCATTGATTTAACCGACCTCATCGGCACACGTGCCAAAAACCTCCAGATACGACCTGCAGAAGCCGAATCTATTTCACTGAAATCGCAGATTTTGCAGGGCTTCTTACTCCGGCAGCTGGAAACAATTGAAAATGATCCGATCTACGATTATTGCACCCGGCGGATTTTGAATTCCGGAGGCCTTGTGCCCGTTGTTCGGCTTGAAAAAGAGACCGGTTACAGTTCCCGCTGGCTTCACAATAAGTTCTCGGAAAACATCGGGACCGGCCCCAAAAATCTGTCTTAAATCATTCGTTTCAAACAGTTTTACCGGCTGTATTCAGCCAACCCGCAACTAAAAGCCATGAAAGATCAGATATACCGGCATTACTTTCGGCCCCGGCCAATAAAAGATTAATTTCCAATCACGCTAATCTGGTTCAATTTTACTTTCATTTTAAAGCAGAGTTTTGTTCCCATGATTAACTCTGCTAACAAGATCATTATCCGGCCGATCCTGGAACCAGACAATACTGCTGTGGCGGATCTGATAAAGGAAGTATTGAGAGAACACCGCGTTGATAAGCCCGGAACGGCTTTTGCAGACAGCAGCCTCCATCAATTATTCGAAACCTTCCGTCAGGCAGGTTCGGCTTATTTTGTGGCTGAAGATGGCGGCAGTATTATTGGCGGCGGGGGCATTTACCCGACTCCGGGCCTGCCTGCAGGTTATTGTGAATTGGTCAAGCTGTACCTCCACCGGAAATCCCGGGAACAGGGAACAGGAATCAAACTGATCCGTGCTTGTTTTTCCGCTGCCCGTGATGCCGGGTACACGCATCTGTACCTGGAGACGATGCCAGAACTGAATAAAGCTATCCGTTTTTATGAGCGTTTCGGATTTAAACATCTTACTCATCCTCTGGGGCAATCCGGACATTTTAACTGCAACATTTGGATGTTGCGTGACTTAAATAATCAATCAGATAATGAAAATGACAAATTATAAAAGATACCCTGTCGTTACACTGCTGACGCTGACTATCTGTTCAGCAGCGCACGCCCAACCGGCAAATACAAAGCTGAAAAAGCTCTTTGAAGTTTATCATGAAGAAAGCCTGCATTTTGATCCCATACTGGAAACGGACCTGGGAGACCACAGGTTCGATGACCAGGTCGCCAACAACAATACTGTGGCGTACCTGAAAGAGAAATACAGTTTTGACAGGAAATACTTAAAGCTGCTTAAAGAGTTTGATTTCCAAAAGCTCAACACCGATGACCAGATATCCTATGGATACCTGAAAGAAATGCTTTCGACGGATTTGCAGGCTAGTACCTGCCATTTCGAATATATGCCTTTTACGCAATTTATTTCGTTGCCGGTGGATTTCGGTCAGTTGGGGCAGGGTAATGGTGCACAGCCATTCAAGACGCCGGAACAATATTTTAATATGGTTAAGGCGCGTGGAACGTTTTATTCCCTGGATGGACACCGCAAAAGTCAACATGCGCAAAGGCATAAGAACGGGAATCGTCCTGCCCAAAGCTCTTGTCTTGAAGATCATACCCCAGATGGAAGCGTTGGGCAATCCGGATACAGCTAAAAATACATTTTACGACCCGATAAGACATTTTCCTGCTTCCTTTACCGCAGAGCAGAAGGCAATGCTGAAAGCGAAATATGCGCAGATAGTTTCAGGGCGACTGCTGCCAAGTTATCGCCAGATGGCGTCATTTCTGAAAGCGGATTATTTTCCCAAAGCGCAGGACCATGGCGGCCTTAACGCAATTCCCGAGGGAGCCGCCATGTACCGTTACTATATACGGCTGTATACCAGTACTCATAAATCGCCCGAAGAATTCTATCAGACCGGGTTGAAGGAAGTGGCACGGATTACCGGGGAGATGGAAAAGGTCAAGGCGGAATTCGGTTTTAAAGGGACCCTCCAGGAGTTTTTTAGATTCCTGCGTACTGACCCGCAATTCATGCCTTTTAAAACACCGGAAGAAGTATTGCAGGCCTACCGCAACATCTACGATAAGGTTAAGCCGCACCTGGGCAGCCTGTTCGATATAACGCCCAAATCGAAGTTTGAGATCAGGCGCGTGGAGTCCTTCCGGGAAGCATCAGCAAACGGCCCCAGCTACCAGTCTGCTTCTTTCCGCGACAAACGGCCGGGAATTTTGTACGTGCCGGTTGTTGATGCCACAAAGATCAATACCACCTTTTTAGGAATGGAAGCGACTTTCCTGCATGAAGCAATCCCGGGGCATCATTACCAGCTTTCCCTGCAGGACGAGAACACCGCGTTACCGGCCTTCAGAAAATTCAACAACTTTAAGGTATTTGTAGAAGGCTGGGCTTTATATGTAGAAACTTTAGGTAACCAGCTCGGCTGTTATACAGATGCGGCTCAAAAAATGGGGGCACTAAATAACGACATGCAGCGGGCATTAAGGCTCGTTGTGGATGTCGGTATCCATACCGGGAAAATGACCAGGCAACAAGCCATCGAATACCTGATGGACCATGAGTCGACCAGTGAAGAAGACGCCGTGCTTTCCATTGAAAGATATATGGGCTTTCCTGCACAGGCGCTGTCTTACAAGACAGGCCAGCTGGAGATTCTCCGCCTGAAGCACCTGTATGAAAAACAACTGGGTTCCAGGTTTAACATTATCAAATTTCATCATGCGCTGATCACGAAGGGAGATATGCCATTATCGGTACTGGATAATTATATGGCCAGGTGGGCAAAAGAACAAATGGATACTCACCATAAATAGTGCTAAATGATGACGCTTGACGAGATTCTGATCCGGGCACAGATTAACTCATTACATTATAAATCAACCGAATATTTTAATACCTTTCCGTCGTTAACCGTTATTAAGGTAATTAAGCAACAACAAGAAGCGAAATGAAGGAACCGGTGGGATTCGAAAAAGGTTGTTATGTGGGCGAGAAGATCAGGGAGCAGTCTTTCGGTAGTATCCTGACCTCCGAAACGGTCTTTCCCGCAGGGTTTGCATCAGACTGGCATTATCACCAGAATCCACATTATTCTCATATCCTGAGCGGCGGCAGCAAGGAAATCAGCGAAGGCCGGTCCCAATGGCAGGAAGCCGGTGACGGGCTTTATTATTATCCGGGTATATCTCACCAGAACCTCCAATACCGCCCAGGAACCCGGATATTTAACATCGAGCTGGGAACAAATTTCTTTGTTAAATCTGATGTTGATATGCCACCGGAAGCGCATATGTTTTCGGACAGATTAATGGTAAACCGCTCCGGTATGTTAAAAATACTGAAAGAACATTACTGGCAGGATCAGCATAGCAGAATCGCAATTGAGCAACTATGCGTAGAACTGGTTTCAGAAAATAAGGCCACCGACCGCCATTATCCGGAGTGGTCACGCAGGATTATTGAAGTATTAAATGACCAGTGGAACTGTTCCTGGTCACTGACCGGGTTATGCAAACTGCTTGATATTCACCCGGTGACGCTTTCCAAATACTTTTCTAAATATTTCAATTGTACGCTGGGTGATTATATCCGCCGCATCAGGGTCGAAAAGTCCTTACCGCTGATCAGGCAACACCGGCATTCCCTGACGGAGATCGCTTACTTATGCGGGTTTTCAGACCAGGCTCATTTTACCAGGACCTTTACGCAGATTACAGGCATGCGGCCAAAGCAGTATAGAAACGTCTGAAAACATAAGCTTCACGCACCGGGTCTATCGTTGAGGCAGCGACATCAGGTCGCTCATAAGCTTGTTCAGAACGATAGGAATGACCTCTGTCTTCAAAAAAAACCGGATTGCTCCCCACGACCTGAAGATATACTTAACGACCGGCTATGTTCCTTTTACTTTGCCGGGTGGTTGCTGCTGAATGCATCCCTGAACATCTTCCAGCCTGAAGGTTTTTTTTTATTGCACCAGGTATTTCCCATCGCCAGTAATTTTGCCTTCACTGCCATTGGCCATTTTCTCCTTTAATAAAAAGTATATCCTGATAATCCCCCGGACCAGCTGCCAGCTACTGGGGATGAATGTGAAAGGTAGTCTGGCATTTCGTAAATGGGACGCCTGGATCAGTCCGGGGATTTTTTCAACAGAAGCCAGAAGTCTGCGAAAAGTGAGTGATTTTACCAGGTAGTCAACTACATAATGCCGGAAAGTTTCAATTACATAATGTTGGTGAGCAGAAAGAAAAATAATCCGCTGGTTCGGGTTTATTTCCGCTGCAAGTTCCAGGCCAGAAATCACAGGTGTGCCGATCTCCGTAAACACTACATCTATGGCATTTTGCTGTAAATAAACCAGGGCTTCCCGACTATTATAAAAGATGTGTTTCAGGCTCAAAGACGGCACTCTTGAAACAAATTGACGGAGCAGCTTTACGGAGACCGGGTCGCTGTCAATAATTATGCAAGTAATTTTTTTTATGAATATCCGAAATCTTACTGTCCGTTAAATTTTAAGGCTTCTGATCAATTCATGAAATCCCCTGCGGTACTTCGGGCCAAAGGGTATCCTGTCATTTCCGGCGGTGATCGCTGTAGATGTCACTTTTTTGATATGATCCAGGTTGACAATATAGGACAGATGTACTCTTATGAAACTATCCGGACGCTGCTGGCCCGCTGATGGCTTAATCTTATCCTAAATTTATGTATGAAGCAAAAACCTCACTCTGCAACATGTGTTGTCACCGCCCTTTGAACTTTTTTAGGCAAGCACAGTAAAAGGATACTCAAAATGATCAGGCAAAAGATATGGACTATTAACCCATAATGAAAAGCAAGTTGAACGTTTTTAGTATGATCGATTAGGTAATAAAATAATCCTCCTACAAGACAAATACCAAGTGCTGACGACGTTTGCTGTACGGTTGAATAAATACCGGCTGCCGCCCCTGCAAACTGGGCAGGCAAGCTTCGAAGAGTTATGTTTAAGAGCGAAGGCAATACGAATCCATTACCTAAACCGTAAAGAGCCTGCAGGGTAAATAGCATCAACGCGCTTACACCTGTACTAAAATAGATGATCTGTAAGGCGAAAGCTACTACAATAATGACTATACCGGCCTGCAATACGGAGGTGCCGTAACGCGGTATCAGGCGGGAAGCTGCAACAGAAGAAATAGTAAATAAAATGCCTGGTGCAACAAAATACAAGCCCGATGCAAGCGGACTCAAGCCAAGGCCAGTCTGAAGAAAAACTGCACTTAACAAGAGGTACGAGGTATGCATCATGAAGTGAAATAGCACCGCGGCAAGGCCGATATTAAAATCGCGAAATTTAAATAAGCTGATATCGATAAGTGGCGCTCTGCCCATAGCCTTCTTTCGTCGCTGGTCATAATAGAAATACAAAAGAATTACACCTGACAAAATCAGTAAGGCAAAGCTCCACAAGGGCCAGCCAGCCTCTCGACCTTGAATAAGTGGATAAACCATGCAGAATAGGGCAATTGTTAGGGTCAATGCACCTGACATATCCATTTTGGTGTCGTTGTGCCGTTCAGTCTCCGGAAGATATAACCATGCCGCGACCAGCGAAGCTGCTCCTATGGGCAGATTGACCAGGAAAATCAGTCTCCATCCGGGAACAAAAAAATAGCCTCCTGCAAAATAGCCGCCAAGCACCTGTCCAATAACAGAGGCCAAACCTAGTGTGATGCCAAACCAGCCAATGGCTTTTGAGCGTTCTTTGGGATCTGAAAACAGGACCTGGATAAAGGCAATAGCCTGAGGTACCATAAAGGCAGCGCTGATACCTTGCAAAAAGCGCATGATATTCAATTGATTTGGGGTCTGTGAAATTCCGCATAAGCAGGAAAATATAGTGAAGCTGATCATTCCCCAAAAGAATGTGCGTTTACGACCGTAATGGTCTCCTGAGCGTCCGCCGGTGATCAGAAAAGCTGCATAGCCTAATAAGTAAGCGGCTATAACCAGTTGCACTTGCGCGTCGTTGGCATGAACGCCTGCCTTAATTGAGGGAATAGCGACATTGATAATAAAAACGTCGATAACCGATAATAGCGGCGCGGTCAGTACAATTGCAAGGGCCAGCCACGGTGAGATGGTTTTATTCATAAATAAAATACATTAATGCTGTTAGGTCGAGTGTAAAAAGCAGAGTTGGATTACCAGGGGACTATTTCGCCATCCTTAAAAAATTGACCGGTCGGACCACCTTTGGCTAAAGTAGCAGCCAAAACTATGCTCCTGGCGCCTTCACTTACAGGACGGCCCCCGTAATTGGCTAGTGCTTCGTAAGTTGCCGTTAAACCAGGTGTGGCCACGTTAACAAGTATGCCATCTTTTTTCAAGTCTGCGGCAGCTTTTAGGGTAAATGCATTGAGCGCTGCTTTAGAAATACTGTAAGCGGAAATCACATCTCTCCATGGATTAACAAGGCTGTATCCCTGGCCACCAAATGAACCTGAACCCGAGGAAACATTGACTATCCTTGCATGTTCACTTTTTCTTAATAGTGGAGTAAAATGCTTAATTGTGCACCACGAGCCCATCAGGTTTGTTTCAAATACATTCCTGATATCAGCAAGATCAGCGCTGGCCGTATCAAACTGATCAGGGAACGAGGTAGCATTATTGATCAAAACGTCGAGCTTTCCGTGGAGCTGAATAACTTGATCGGCAACGGCTTTAACCATCGGCTCATTGGTCACATCTAACGCCATTGGTATTACATCAAGCCCTTCTGTGGCAAGTATCCCTGCAAGCTCATCTGCCGTTTCCTGTTTTCTCGAAGTAATAATTACACGGTAATCCAGGGCTGAAAGTTGCCGGGCAACTTCAAATCCTATCCCCGACTGCTTTCCTACGCCGGTTATTAAAACTATTTGTTTTGCTTTCATTGCAGATAGTTGTTAATTTCAGTAAAAGTATGGTAAATAATTAATATATAACGATCGGTATATATAACAATCGGTATATTTACATTGATATGTTTGAAGTATTTAAAAAGCACATCCGCAATCACGTTGACATCACTGATGATGAATTAGAACTCATCCAGTCGGGCTGTGTAAAACGTGCTATCCGTAAATGGCAGCCCCTTTTACAGGACGGTGAGGTTTGGCGCATTAACTGTTTCATTGTCACCGGATGTTTTCGCCTGTACAGGTTTAGTGATGATGGCACAGATCATACCCTGCGATTTGGCGTAGATAACTGGTGGATCAGCGATCAGGAAAGTTACAACAACGAAAAGCCTTCCGATTACAACATTGAAGCCCTGGCAGCAAGTACAGTATTCATCTGGACAAAAGAAAAATGGACCGAACTAATGGAGACAATCCCTGCGTTAAAGAGATTCAACGAAATCTTACTTGCCAAAAGCTATGAAGCCAGCCAGCGCAGGATATACTCATTGATCAGCTACTCAGCCGAAGAAAAATATAAAGAATTCCAAAAGACCTACCCCAGTGTTTTCAATCGCGTGCCACTGCATATGGTCGCTTCCTATTTGGGAATATCCCGGGAAACGCTGAGCAGGATAAGAAAAGAATACACCAAACACAACTAAAACAAAGCCCTCCGGCTTTGGCCAAAGGGCTTTTGCATATACTTAAATGATCTTCTTATGCAATTGGATGTGTGCCATATGCCGGGCTTGCCAATTGAATCTTTTCGCCAAGCTCAAGCAGCGTAGCTTCATCGAACCATCTTGCAGCCAGTTGAACGTTGATCGGAAGCTTCTCAGAGCTAAGAGTCACCGGTACCGAAATAGCCGGCAAGCCGGCAATGTTAAATGGGGCTGTAGCTGAATTTACGTGTAAAGCAGATACTTTTTGACCGTTTACAACAACCTCATTTAACATATGTTCTGTTGCAGTCATCGGGTTTACGGGTAATAACAGTATATCATATTTGGTGAAATAGTGGGCAAAATGGCTCCTTAATTCCTCCAGTTTGTTCTCTGCCCTGGCGTATTCTTTTTCGCTCAGTAACTTAGCGGCCATCGTAAATTGGCCGACGAAGTGCATGTCATTTTCGCGCCCCTGGGTAAACTGTTCCATGTAGGGAACCAATTCTCCGTAAATTACAGCGAAGTATAGCTTCACCCATTCCATAGCTTGGCCATCCATAAAAGAAAGGCTCACTTCTTCTACCTGGTGTCCCAGGTCTTTCAATAATGCAGCGGTACTTTTAACCGCCTCTGTAATTTCGGGATCAACAGGGGCGAAAGCAGGCTCTGATGTCCATCCGATACGCAATGGTGAACCTGGAATACGGAAGTTAGCTGGTTTGATATCATTTCCATAGATAGCATAGCCATCCTTGCCATCAGCTCCGTTGATGATGGAGTAAGCAAGGGCAACGTCTTTCATTGTACGGGCCATCGGGCCAATATGCCACCAGCGGCTTAATACCCTTGGAAAATGGCCGGTATATGGCACGCGGCCGTGTGTTGCTTTTATGGATGATATACCGGTAAAAGCAGCCGGCCCTCTGACAGAGATAGATATATCGCTGCCTAAGCCAATTGGAGAAAGACCGGCTGCGATAACTGCTGATTCGCCTCCGCTTGAGCCACCCGGGGTACGATCAGGGTTCCATGGGTTTAAACTTCTCCCTGTAATCAGGTTTTCTGATTCCCAATAAACAGCAAATTCAGGGATGTTTGTCTTCATTAATGGTATAGCGCCCGCGTTTTTCATACGTGCAACAACAGTTGCATCTTGTTCAGGAATGTTGCCTTCGAAAATTTTAGAACCATATTGTGTTGGTGTACCTGCTGTATCGATACTGTCCTTGATAGAAAAAGGAACACCATGCAAGGGACCAAGTTTATCACCTGCAGCAACCGCTTTATCGGCTGCGGCAGCATCTTTTAATGCCTGCTCGCCCATCAGGGTTACAATACCGTTTATTTTAGGGTTGATAGCTTCTATACGGTCAAGATGTGCCTGAACAACTTCCACTGAAGTTATTTCTTTGTTGCGGATCATTTCAGCAAGCGTTGACGCTTCCTGGTAATAGATCGGATCATTCTGATTTTTCATTGTTCGGATTAATTATTGCAAGCGATCATACTTCTGATCGCCTGAACAAAATTGCTCACGATCGGTCACCTATAACGAAGTCATATGACACAATTTGGAATTGACATTTGTCACAGTTTTTGGAACGTAAGATTGCAGAACAGCCAATAGCAGAACACTTACCTGCCATGCTATTCGCGAGAAATTTGGTGGCTCGGATGTTTTGGGCATAAAAGATGTATAGTCTTAGCTAATGGACCGGCCCTACTTAACAGAGAATCTTTCCTGTATATTATTTGTGAAAAAAGTTTAAAATGTTTCTGCCACCTGTTCGTCTATATACCTAACAGAACATTTATGGAAGCAAACACAACAATATTCGAAGAACAATCACCCGTATCAAGAGTATGGGATTATACTGACAGATTAGCCGCCCTTTTTGTCGACATCTGTGATTTTATTGGGATACCGGTCGATATTCCATGGGGATTGCAAACTCAAAATGAGGAAGGTCTATTTTACGCTGATTAGATAGGATTTCAATCCATATGACTATCTTTCGGTATGCACCAGGAATTCCTTCCACCTGAAGAATTACAGGATACTATCAAATGTTTTTGGTATGACAGGCGGAATTCCGGAGAAACCGAATCGGTCTTTGAAGTGCAGCCCGATGGTTACGCTGAGATCATTTTCTACTTTGGCGATCTTCGCCACATTTCTTCCAACGACGCCTTAGAGCTATTGCCATCACCCTTTATGATGGGCCTGCTTAATCAACCCGCCCTTTTCAATACCAAAAACCGTTTAGAGATTATTGCTGTCAGGTGCTTCCCCTGGACAGTCTTTGATTTGCTGGGCTTGCCGTCCGTTAAAGGTGGCGTGCATATATTTGAGCATCCTATCGCTCAACTTCAACCTGCTTTAGATCAGTTTGTTCATTCAGGCAGAATAGATGAAGCTGTAACCTGTTTAAAACAATATTTTCTTGATGCACGATCTCACGTTCCTGTTGATAGTATGTTATTCAAGGCTGGAACTGCTATGAGTAAAGCAAGGGGAACCATGCCCGTAACCCGGGTAGCTGAGGCTGCCCATGCGACGGTCCGTACACTGGAACGGAACTTCAAGCAATCCTCAGGTCATACAGTTAAAGATGTATCCGCATTGATGCGTTTTGAGCAGGTGCGAAACCGCTTATGGCATTATCCTGATACCAGTCTGGCAGGCTTAGCTCATGAGTTGGGTTATACCGATCAATCCCATCTAAGCAGGGAATTCAAACGTTATAGCGGCACCACACCCGCAGCATTCGCCAGAAAAGCTAAAAAAGGAAAGCAGTTTGCAAGCAGTGATTTTGTCGCATTTGTACAAGCCTGACACGCGGGCGTTTCAGAATTTTGTGTTTCAAATATTCATTTATGAAAGAAACACAAAATCATATCATATACGATGTCATCATCTCTGGCGCAGGGCCAGTGGGTTTGTTCCTCGCCTGCGAACTGGCACTGGCCAAATGTTCAGTCCTTATACTGGAAAAGGCGGAAAACCCGTCCTCTCCATTAAAGCTATTACCTTTCGGGATAAGGGGGCTTTCGGCACCAACTATTGAATCTCTTTATCGCCGTGGTTTGCTGGACGAACTGGAAATACACAAACGACTTAAAAGCCCGCACCAAAACTCCGGGCAAGGTGCTAACCGACAGGTGGGTCACTTCGCCGGTATCCCGTTCCTGGAAGGTAATATTGATACCTCGCAATGGAAGCATCGCCTGCCCGGTTCCACCGATGCCAGCTTAATTTCTGAAATGCAGGAATTGGAAACTGTATTTACCCGCCGCGCAGAATCTCTCGGCGTAGAGATCAAACGCGGGTATGCTATTACCGGATTTCAACAAACTGAGGATACGGTAACTGTTCAGTCGGGCGATCAATCTTTTCAAAGTAAATGGCTTGTTGGTTGTGATGGTGCCCGCAGCGTAGTCCGGAAGCTTGGCGGTTTTGAATTCGCCGGTACCGAGCCGGAATTTACTGGTTATACTACCCGGGTTGATATTGCTGATCCTGAAAAATTAAAGCCGGGCCGGAACCTGACTGAAAGAGGTATGTACCTGCAATCGCAGCCGGGTTACGTTGTTATACAAGATTTTGACGGAGGGGCATTTCACGATTCCGGAAAATCTATCACGCTTGAACATGTACAGGAGACACTGCGCCGTGTCTCTGAAACAGACGTAACGATCACAGCCCTGCATACGGCAACTACCTGGACAGACCGTGCACGCCAGGCTACAACCTATCGCAACGGGCGGCTACTCTTAGCCGGCGACGCCGCACACATTCATTCGCCTTTGGGCGGGCAAGGGCTTAACCTCGGCTTAGGCGACGCGATGAATTTAGGTTGGAAACTTGCCGCAGCTATCCATGGAAAAGCTCCGGAAAGTTTGCTGGACAGTTATTATATAGAAAGGCATCCAATTGGTGCACAGGTTTTGGATTGGTCGCGCGCGCAGGTTGCGATCATGAACCCAGGTCCGCAAGCCCGTGCGCTGAACGCTATTGTTCGCGATCTGATAAATACAACAGATGGCGCCACCTATTTTGCTGGACGCGTCTGGGGTATCCATATGAATTATAACCTTAACGGAAATCATCCACTAATAGGCTATAGTGTTCCTAATTTTGAATTTGAAAACGGCATAAAAATTGGCGAACTGATGCGCGACGGAAAAGGAATACTGCTTGATTTCAGCATGAATTCGTCACTTAAAACTTTGGCTGATGAGTATACGGACCAACTAAAATACGTTTCAGGTATGGCGAAAGAACAATTAGGTTTGACTGCTGCCTTGATACGCCCGGACGGAATCATCGCCTGGGCTTGTGACAGCGAGCCTGAGTATAACGAACTGAAAAAGGCCATAGACCTTTGGCTTGTACCTGAGCCATACAAGCAAATAATTTGAGCCGTAAAGGAAAGCGGCAGCCCGGCAAACAGGCTGATCTTTGTATCGTTAATCAATAAATAATTATCTATGACAACGATAACAAAAATCAATCTTGGTAAAAACGGTCCGCTTGTTTCTAAACTCGGATTAGGCTGTATGCGCATGTCGCCTGTGTGGGGCGGTCCGGCCAGGGACGAGAGTGAAAGCATCGCCACCATTCAGATGGCTTTGGACAATGGTATCAACTTTCTGAATACCGGGGACTTTTACGGCGCGGGCCATAATGAGCTACTTGTGGGTAAAGCCATAAAAGGCAGGCGCGATGATGCCTTCATCAGTGTTAAGTTTGGCGCCATCTTTCACGGTGGTCAATGGTTGGGGTTGGACCTGCGTCCGATAGCCATCAAGAATTTTATCAATTATTCATTGGTGCGATTGGGTATTGATACTATCGACCTGTATCAGCCCTGCAGAATGGATAACAGTGTGCCTATTGAGGATATCATTGGTACAATAGCAGACCTGATCAAAGAAGGAAAAGTGCGCTACATAGGCGTTTCTGAGATCACTCCGGAGCAGTTGCGTAAAGCGAATGACGTATACCCGGTATCCGCATTAGAAATTGGCTACTCATTAGCTGACAGGCAAATAGAAAGTGATCTGCTTCCTACCGCTAAAGAATTGGGGATAAGCGTTGTTGCCTTTGCCAATACAGCGGAGGGGTTGCTCACCGGAGAAATGAAGGCACCGCTTCCGGCCAATAGCTATCACAGTCACTTTTCACGCTTCCAGGGGGAGAACTTGATAAAAAACCTTGAAAAAGTAGAAGTATTAAAGCAAATGGCAAAGGAAAAAGGACACACGCCGACGCAGTTGGCAATCGCCTGGGTTAACGCGCAAGGCGATCATATTATGCCATTGGTGAGCATGAGCAGCAGATCACGTTTACCGGAAAACACACAGGCCATGGAGATCAGTTTCAGTCCTGAAGAAATGAATACGCTGAATACCAATTTTGCGCCGGGCGCGATATTGGGTGGCACCTATCTGCAACGATAAATCTGAACATAAGGCGGCCCGTTTTATATCTTTACATCATGACGAATCCAAACGAAATACGTCCAGGAGTTATCTTTTACGCTTACCTATCGGCAAAGCGAAAGGAGAAAGTAAGCTTTCTAAATCATAACACACTGGTGTATCTGGTTTCGGGACAGTTTACTTTGGAAACATCTGGTCAAAAAATTTCGATGAGGAGAGGTGAGATGTTGCTAATCGGCAAAAACCAGCTGGCGCAGATCACCAAAACTCCCTTGCCTGATGAGGATTATGAATCGGTTGTGATTTCCCTGCAGGAAGACTTGCTCAGAAAGATAGCGCTGGAAGAGCAAATAGAGATACATGAAAAACATCCTGGCCCGGCAAATATGCTTATTCCCCGGAATGATTTTCTGCTGGGTTATTTTCAGTCTATAATACCCTATGTCCGCAACCCCGCAGAAAAGATATCAGCGGACATGGGTATTTTAAAGGTAAACGAGGGTGTAAAGCTATTGCTGCACACTATGCCGGAACTTCGTACATTTTTGTTTGATTTTTCGGAGCCTTATAAGATCGACCTGGAAAAATTCATGCTAAGGAATTTTCATTTCAATATCCCTGTCGAAAAATTCGCACAACTTACCGGACGAAGCCTTGCAGGGTTCAAGCGCGATTTTCAAAAGACATTCGGTACAGCACCGAGGCATTGGTTACAAGAGAAAAGACTAATAGAGGCCCGCCACCTGATAGAGCAAAAGAACAAGAAGCCATCAGCAATCTATCTCGACTTAGGTTTTGAAAGCCTTTCTCATTTCTCACATTCGTTTAAGAAGAAGTTTGGCAAGGCGCCTACAGACTGGTTGGGATAAAGAGGGTTTCCGTTTAAAAGTGCTTTTTTATTAACTTGGGCGGATGCGAATCAAAACAATTATTCTGTCCGTTGCCACCTTTTCCCTCACTGCTGTAATTTGCAAGGCTCAAACCCGGATTGACCTAAGATCGTTGTTGCATGAGATGGTAAGTTATGATGCCATGGCCAGGTGGCCTCAACCCGAATACGCAGAAAAACAAGCCAGCAGTTACGACCGCAAGTCTGTTGCACCGGGAAAGCCAGGTTGGTTTGCCAATGCTGATGCTTCACAATACATCCGCATAGAAAATAATGATGGCAGGCAGGAGCATGTGATGATGGATGCCGACGGGCCGGGCGCAATAGTAAGGTTCTGGCTTACCACCTTTAAGCGAAATGGTACGATCAGGATCTATTTTGATAACGAAAAACAGGCATCGATAACCATACCCGCTTATGACCTGATGAAAAGCGGGCTGGCCGTTGGAACTCCATTATTACAACCACACTCCAGCTATGAGGCAAAAGAAAAAGGCGGCAGTACATTGTATCTGCCCATGCCCTTCGCCCGGCATTGCAAAATAACTTTTGAGGACAAGGACACCGACAACCAACCGCGCTATTACCAGGTGAACTATCGTGTTTACAACAAGGCCGTTCATGTAAAAACGTTCACAGCTGCTCAACTTAATGCAGCTAAAGGGCTGGTTGATTCGGTAAACGATCAACTGCAAAACCCAAATTCTGCATCCACCGGGAAAAACATATCAATGAGCAAGGTCATAGGAAAGAATAATGTTGCAAGCATCAATTTACCTGCCGGCCCCCATGCCGTTAAATTATTAACGGTCCAACTAAATAGCGCCGACACAGCGGTAGATAAGTTGATGATAAAGATAAAATTCGATGGCAAACAGACGGTGAATTGCCCTTTGGTCGATTTTGCCGGAAGCGGCAAGGGAGCCAAATCTATACAAAGCTGGTACCGCACTGTGACTGATGATGGCAAAATATATATCCGCTGGGTGATGCCGTATCGTCAATCAGCCAGTATTGCTATTATGAATACCGGCGAAAAGGAGGCAACTGTAACACTCAGTGCTATTACAGAAGGATGGAAATGGGATAAGAATAGTCTTTACTTTCACGCTGACTGGAAAAACGGACAGCATATCCCGGTTCGCAAAGAAGAGAAAGATAAGCCCATTGAATGGAATTTTGACACATTGCATGGTCGTGGTGTATTTATGGGTGATACTTACGCGGTTGACAACCTGATGCACACCTGGTATGGCGAAGGCGATCAGAAGCTTTGGATCAACGGGGAAAGTTTTCCTTCTGAATTTGGTACCGGAACCGAGGATTACTACAATACCTCGTGGGCGCCTGTAGTGATCTATCAGACCCCATTTGCCAACGCACCCAGGGCAGATAACTCTGACTCATTTGGCAATGATACCTTTACCCGCACCCTGGACAGGGTGCCATTTAGCAAATCCTTTAAATACGATCTTGAAATGCTGGGTTGGCAGAACGGAGAGATCAATGCCTCATGCATAACTTACTGGTATGGCGATTGAGGCTTAATTCAAACAGAATTTACATCAATACTTATGATAAAACATCGTCTCCTGATTTTTTCTCTCCTTGTGGTCGCTTTAAATGGCTTTGCACAAGATTCAACTACTCCTACTCCTCAATGGCGGCCTAAGTATCATTTCACACCAGATAAATACTGGACTAACGACCCCAACGGACTGATCTATCTGAATGGCAAATTCCAATTATATTATCAGCATAATCCATTCGAAAATAAATGGGGGCACATGAGTTGGGGGCACGCGGAAAGTACCGACCTGGTGCATTGGAAGCATTTGCCTGTGGCCATTCCGGAAGTGGTAACTAAAGATACAACCGTGTATATCTATTCGGGCTGTACTGTGGACGACAAAAATAACACCAGTGGTTTTGGTAAAAATGGCAAGGGGCCTATCGTCGCCATATTTACTGCCGACCTGCCTAAGCAGCAAAAAGAAATGCAGTATATAGCTTATAGTAACGACAATGGTATGTCATACAAGCTGTACTCGAAGAATCCGGTGATCGACCTGGACAAACGCGACTTCCGGGATCCAAACGTATTCTGGTTTGAACCGAAAAAAGAATGGATCATGACCGTATCGATGGTCAACGAGCACCAGATACGTTTTTACGGATCAAAAGATCTGAAGAACTGGGAAAAGTTGAGCGACTTCGGTCCGGCAGGATACACGAAGAACGGATGGGAATGCCCTTCATTGATGCCGCTGCCTGTTGATGGCAACCCGGCTAAAATCAAATATGTATTATTCGTTTCTAATTTTGCCGACCACGGTCCGCAGATGCAATATTTTGTAGGCGACTTTGATGGGACGACATTTACCAACCTCAACCCTGCTGATCAGATGCTCCGTGTGGATTACGGAGACAGCTTTTATGCGGCAATTTCCTGGCGAAATGCTCCGGGCAATAAGAAGATATTTTTGGGATGGCTGATCAATGGCAAACCCGAAACTTACCCGTGGAAAGGTCAGATGTCGATCCCGCGCGACCTATCTTTAAGATCAACCACTGAAGGTATACGTCTTTTTCAGAATCCGGCGAGCGTCATTACCAATTCATTGCCGAAATTTGCAAACGGACCAGCGTTGACCAAAAAAGATCTGCATGTTAACGGAATGGTAAAACTATCTTCTGCCTCACAATTCAACAAAAATGCCTACTGGATAGATGCTGAGCTGCGACCCGGAAAATCTGGAAAAAGCGGGTTCATTGTAGCTGCAACAAAACATGGTTCAAAGAAAGTTGAGGTTGGATACAATGCTGAAAATCATGAGATATACGTAGACTGCGCTTCCTCCGAAAGTGCTAATAAAGACCAGCGTAACCTGGTGCAGACCGCTCCAATGAAGCCAGTGAACGGTATTGTGCGATTGCGCGTGCTGGTTGATAAATCGTCGCTTGAAGTATTTGGCAACAATGGCGAGCAGGTGATATCCACCATGATCTATCCTGACAGCGACGCTAATAACCTCTCAGCATTTGCAACGGGGAATGCAATAATCAATAACTTGAAAATTTGGGATATGAATAAGTGATCCCACTAAAACAGCAGCAACCATCCTTAGTGATGGTTTTTTTGTGCCTCTAATTTTTTTGAAAATAAATTTGCGTAGTCAAATAGCTACATTTATATTTGTAGTCAAATAGCTACATAATGAATTTAAGACGAGATGTATTCCAGGCCATAGCTGATCCGACAAGAAGGGCCATTTTACTATTGGTTGCTTCGCAATCACTGACGGCGGGAGCCATTGCGGCCAACTTTGATACCGCCCGGCCAACGGTTTCCAAGCATTTGCAAATACTTACTGAATGCGAATTGCTGCAGCAGGAACAAAGCGGCAGAGAGATCCACTATCACATAAATGCAAAAAAAATGAAAGAAGTAGCAGACTTTATCGAGCCATTCCGCCAGATGTGGGATGCCCGCTTTAACAAACTGGAAGACCTGATGAAAAATTATAAAAACAAACACTAATATTCACTAATTAAGGCGAATTACACGAATTGATTTCGAAACCTAATTCGTGTAATTCGAAAAAATTCGAGTGCATTCGTGCTCATTAAATATTTGAATTATGGAACTGAAAACAAAAGTTAATGCTGAAGAAGGTAAGCATGACCTGGTAATTACCCGGGAATTCGATCTGCCACTGGAATTGCTTTTTAAAGCATTCACGGAGCCTGAACTGATAGAGCAATGGATGGGAACTAAGGTGCTTCAATTTGAGGGAAAAAAGTTTGGAGGTTGGCAATTTGAAACCAGCGATCCTAAAGGAAATGTAGTGTTCAAGGCTGATGGCGTGATCCATGAATTTAACCCCAATAAAAGGATAGTGCGTACCTTCGAAATGGCCGGTGTGCCTTTTGGCGTTCAGCTTGAAGTAAGTGAATTTGAGGACATTACCGACGAAAAGAGCAGGGTAAATATACACGTCATATTTGAATCGGTTGCCCAAAGGGACGAGCAACTGAAACTGCCATTTAAACAAGGCATCAACTGGGCGCATAACCGGTTGGAAGAAGTAATGAACAAATTAAGATAATATACTATGAACAAGCCGGATAATACTGCAGTACGAACAGCTTTGTGGCGTGCCCTACACATCCAGGTTGATGCAAAGCCTTATATTATTGAGGATGAAGTCGGACTAAAACTAGTGGCTCCGGAAGATGGTTGGCAGGAACGTCCTGATATGAAATATACCAAGCGTCTTCGTGCTTCTATAGTAGCGCGTGCCCGTTTTGTAGAGGATTTGATCATTGAGGAGAGCCGCAAGGGAATAGATCAGTATATTATTCTAGGTGCAGGACTGGATACTTTCGCTCAGCGCAGGCCCAATATAGCTTCTAAACAACATATCTACGAGATCGATCAACCCGACACTTTAACCTGGAAGCAACAGCGATTAATTGAGCTCGGTTTTGGTGTTCCGGATAATCTGCACTTTGTACCAGTTGATTTTGAAGTTTCTTCCTGGTGGCAGCAATTATTAAAGGCGGGGTTCGATACAAACAAACCTGCTGTGATAGCCTGCACAGGTGTCAGCCTGTATCTTACCAAAGAAGCCATTGCCGACACCCTAAAACAGATTGCAACATTGGCATCTGGTTCTACACTTGCTATGACATTTTATCTTCCTATAGAATTACTCGACGACGAGGATAAGCCGATGCTGGAGATGGCAGAGAAGGGCGCCCGCGCTGCAGGCACTCCATTCGTCAGCTTCTTTGCACCTGATGAAATCATGGTAATGGCTAAAAATGCAGGCTTTAAGAATGCAAAAACGATATCAACAAGAGATATGGAGCAATCCTATTTTAATGACCGCACCGACGGTCTCCTGCCTGCAAGCGGAGAAGTATTTTTAGTAGCAACAACATAAACAACCAATTAAACCAACACATTATGACACAGAAGAGCAAAACTATCTGGTATTGGATAATTACTATCCTGTTATCCTTCTGCCTTTTTTCGGGTGGACTGGCGCAGGCTTTACAAGTAAAAGGCGTAGTGGATGGCTTTAAGCCTCTTGGGTACCCCAACTATTTTATTTCGATCATCGGCATATGGAAAGTATTGGGGATCATTGCGATACTTATTCCGGGATTTAAATTATTAAAAGAATGGGCCTATGCAGGCTTATTTTTTACCATGACCGGAGCAGTGATATCGCATATCGCGGCCAATGACATTCATGCACAAATAGTTGCGCCGATAGTACTGGCTATTTTTGTAGTGCTATCATGGTATTTGAGACCAGACAACAGGAAGATCATCTATACCAATTAATATTATGAAAGAGAAACTATCAGCGGCACAAATCGATGAATTGCTGCATACATTAAAGGCTCGTTTCGAGAAAAACCCCAATCTCCATAAAGGTATTGAATGGTCCAAAGTGCAGGCAAAATTGGAAGCTGCGCCGGAGAAACTATGGTCGCTTAATGAGATGGAAAGAACAGGCGGTGAGCCGGATGTTGTTGGCGAGGATAAAGGCGAGTACCTTTTTTATGATTGTTCGGCGGAGAGCCCTAAGGGTCGTAGAAGTTTGTGTTATGACCGGGAAGCTTTGGATTTCAGGAAAGAATATAAACCGGCGAATAGCGCCATGGACCTGGCAACAGAAATGGGCGTTGAAATTCTGACCGAAGAACAATACCGTGGACTGCAGCAGTTGGGCAACTTTGATTTGAAAACATCAAGCTGGATAAAAACGCCGGAAAGGATAAGAAAACTTGGCGGAGCAATATTCTGCGATCGCCGGTACGATACTGTTTTCGTTTATCACAACGGGGCCGAATCTTATTATGCTGCCCGGGGGGTCCGTGGCTGTTTGAGGGTATGATACCTGTGCGGTTATCAGCAAATAGTTTTAATTTTACGTCTGACAAAAGCCTGTAGCATGAACCCGAAAGTAGATTGGTTTTTTGATGAAGCCACCCAATGGAAGGAAGCGTATGAAAAGTTAAGACTGATATGCCTCGACTGCGGCCTCACCGAACAACTCAAATGGGGACAGCCTTGCTATACTTTGAATAATGCTAATATTGTACTCATACATGGCTTTAAGGAATATTGCGCACTCCTGCTTTTCAAGGGCGCATTGTTAAACGACCCTAAAGGTATCCTGATACAGCAAACGGAAAATGTGCAGTCGCCACGCCAGATACGGTTCACTTCTGCTAAGGAAATCATAAAACTGGAGCCAGCTCTGAAGGCATATATACACAATGCCATCGATGTAGAAAAAGCAGGTTTAAAAGTGGAGCTGAAGAAGACCAAAGACTTTGCCGTTCCCGAAGAATTTCAAACTAAACTGGATGGTAGCGCTACGCTGAAAGCTGCCTTTGAAGCGCTAACACCCGGCAGGCAGAGAAACTACCTGTTTTATTTCTCGAAAGCCAAACAGTCCAAAACCCGGGAGGAACGGGTTGAAAAAGCGATACCATTAATTTTGAGTGGGAAGGGGTTGGATGATTGAGTAGTGCTTCATACAACGCAGAGTCCTCTGCGAGAGACTCTGCTGGGACGGAAGCCAAACAAACCAAAACCCGTGAGGAAAGGGTTGAAAAGGCAATACCGTTAATTTTGAGTGGGAAGGGGTTGGATGATTGAGTAGTGCTTCATACAACGCAGGGTCCTCTGCGAGAGACCCTGCTGGGACGGAAAATACAATATATGCATTCAGAGCGCATTAATTTTATGAGTTGGCCCAGTTGGTATGCTGTTAAACTCTTCTATCTCAAAATCTGGGTTAAAGAAAAATTGATAATTTAAATCTCCTTTACCGAATGCCCAAAGAAACAACTCAACACCGAGGATTGTAGGTGTAAATATTATTCCTGCAACGGAGATTTCTGGAGATTGCTTTCTAACAAATTCCGACGGCCCATAAATAAAATCGTTATTTATTAAATCTTCCTTATTCATACCCCATATGGAATGAGCTATTAAACTATTTCTATTCTTACTTTCTTCGAAATTGAAGTCCATCCCTGCTAAATAAGTTTCCATCGGAATGAAAATTTTCAGTTTCTCTCTTACGGCTCTTTCAGCAATTTGCACATCACTACTATCAAAATGCAGTTTTACAGCTCGATAAAATATATAATGTGTCCTTAATTGATAAGTTGTTAATCTTGATATTAAAGACGCAAAATAGGCTCCTCGATCATCCCTTGATATTTCGCTTCTTGACGATGCTAAAACTCCGCCCAAATAATCAATTTGAAGTTCTTCTTCACACCATGAGCCTTCCTCTAATATTTCTTTTAATACCTTAGGTGGGACTTTACCAGGATTATTAATTTTATTACCGAGTTTCTTTTCGGCATTTTTAAAGATTTTGGAAGTATTGTCTACCTTTTTTTTAGCCCACTCTTTTATTTGATCGCCAATATAATCAGAAGTTGGGCCCAATATCTTTTCAAGTACTTTTGCTCCACCAACGGCGCTGCCCAAAATTGTCAGTCCTGTGCCTGTATCTATCATATAAGATTGTCTAAGGTTATATGGTTAGTGTTACCAATTTACAAACTATTGAACATAAAACAATGCAATCGTTTCAATTGATCCGCTTATGGCGAGGTTTCCGACATCCGAACCCATACTTCTGACTTCCAATCCCTTAATTTTAAATTACAAAAATGTTGTAACGGGATTAGCTATATGGCAGTCTTATAGCCATGAAACTAAATCTACTACTCTTTTTTGCCTTATTTACATTGTTACAATCCAATTTTACCCAGGCACAAACCACAGCCGGTAAAATTTCAGGAACTGTTTTAGACGATACTAAAAAGCCACTTGACGGCGCAACGGTGATCCTGCTTACTTCAAAAGACTCCTCCGTAATAAGCAACCAGTTGGCCAACCCGGATGGCAGCTTTGCATTTCAAAACGTAAAAGACAATACTTATATCATCAAAGTCACCTATATTGGTTATAAAAATTACAAGAGCGATAATATAACCCTAAGCGGACAAAAAGCTGTGGCTTTACCTGCGATCACTTTATCATCGACCGGGAAAACATTGAGCGGCGTTGGTGTAACTGCGCAGCGTTCCTATGTTCAGCAAAAGATAGACAGGACGGTTGTAAACGTAAATGCACTGGTATCAAACACTGGCGCTAATGCCCTGGAAGTTTTGGAAAAAACGCCTGGCGTACAAGTAGACCCAGACGGCAATATCACCTTTAAAGGTAAAAGCGGTGTGCTGGTGATGATCGATGATAAACCTACTTATCTGTCGGCACAGAACCTGGCTACTTATTTGAAGTCTTTGCCTTCTTCAGCATTGGACCAAATAGAGCTGATGGACAACCCACCAGCCAAATATGACGCTGCCGGAAATGCGGGCGTGATCAATATCAAAACCAAAAAGAATTCTATCAAAGGATTTAATGCCGTAGTGTCGGCCGATTTTGCGCAAGGTTTTTACAAGCGGACCAATGAGAGCATCAACATGAATTACCGCGTAAACAAAGTGAATTTGTTTGCAAATGTTTCGTACAATGGCGATAAAAATTATAGACGGCTTGAGATAGACCGCAACTACCTGGATGCAAATGGTAACACCACGTCATCGCTAAAGGATATCTCCTATTTCAGGCCGACAAGCCATAATACTGATATTAAAGCTGGGCTGGACTTTTATGCGTCGCCCAAAACAACCTGGGGTATAGTATATACCGGCGATTTGTCTAATGATCATGACAGCAGCCCGGTATTCAGCAAATTGTATGATGCCAATGGCGCATTGGATTCAACCATCAACACGCTTAATACTTCAAAAAACAAATTTCACAGCCACGGTATCAACTTGAACTACACACATAAGTTTGACAGCACAGGGCGACAGATTACATTCGACCTGGATTATATCCATGATGCATCGAACAGTAACCAGATGTTCGTAAATAACACTTTTTTACCCGACAACACTTTAACAAATTCGACAACACTAACTGATAACCTGCCTGCCGTTATTAATATTTATTCCGCTAAAGCTGATTATACCCACCCGCTGAAAGGCAAGGCGAAGATTGAAGCAGGGGTTAAAAGCAGCTATGTAAACACAGATAATGCCGCCAATTACTTTAATGTTGTTGATGGGGTAAGTAGTGTTGATTACAACCAAACCAACCGGTTTTTGTACAAGGAAAATATCAACGCCGCGTATGTTAATTTTAACAAAAATTTCGGGCGATTTTCTATACAAACTGGCTTACGCGCAGAAAACACTAATGGCGACGGTCATCAATTGGGGAATGCCCAAAGAGCCGATTCATCATTTTCAAATCATTACATCAACCTGTTCCCAACCGCCTACTTTTCTTATAATATAGATACCGCAGGTCACAATGTGCTGGTACTATCGTATGGTCGCCGTATCGGAAGACCAAATTACGGCAGCTTAAACCCATTCACATTCTTTGTGGATAATTACACCCGGTTCTCCGGAAACCCTTTCCTGAAATCGCAGTTTACCGATAATTACAAAGTTGCCTACAGCTACAGGAGCTTAATCACAGTAGCATTCGCTTACAACTACACAAGCAATGTACAGGGTGAGACTATTCACAGGGACAGCAGTGTGTTCATTAGTACACAGGGAAACATAGGCCAGCAAAAACAATTGGATCTTTCTATCAGCAGCAATTTCCAGCCTGCCAAATGGTGGTCTGTTAATCTATATGGCGAGGTATACCGCAATACTTACCAGGGGACGTTTTATACAGGATATCTTAACCAGTCGAAATACACAATTGCCTTCAATGGCAACAACCAGTTCACTTTCTCACACGGCTGGAGCGCCGAAATAAGTGGGTTTTATGATAACGGCGGTACTTACGGTCAGTTCATTATCCTGCCAAAAGGGATGCTGAACGCCGCATTGCAGAAAAAGATATTGAACAATAAAGGCTCTATCAAACTAAACGTGCGCGACATTCTGCACTCATTTAAACCAAGCGGCACCATTACCAATATCCAGGATGCTACTGCAACGTTCCATAACTTTTTGGATACACGTGTAGCTACATTGGCATTTACCTATAGCTTTGGTAAATCAACCAATACACCTCAAAAACGCGAGACCGGTGGTGCGGATAGTGAGCAGAGCAGAGCGCATTAAACACTCAAAAGCACATAAACTGCTGTTCGCTGTCCGAAGTTTGAAACTTCGGACCACTATGCCTGTAGTCTGAGACTACAGGCATAGCAAATTCGTAGATAAAATCTACGAACAGCGTAAATCGAAAAATGATGTCGAAAACCAGGCGTACAGCAGCCCCTTTTTCACAAAATCGACAAACGGAAATCCTGGTCTGACAAATCACAATACAAATGCGACAAGCAGAACGGGCAAAATTTCGGAACTGAAATAGTGGCATCTAGATTTGGTTTATCTGTTAATCAATAATTTATTACCATGTCATCAAGACGTTCATTCCTAAAAACAGCGGCCACAGTTTCAACAGGGCTGCTCATAGCACCTAAGCTTTTTGCCCGCGGCAGCGGAAATTTATTTGCACCAAGCAGAAAGCAAGTAGGCACTCAATTATATACTGTTCGCAAGCAAATGGCAGAAGACCCACTCGGCACACTGGCAAAAGTTGCGAAGATCGGGTTTAAAACTGTTGAAGGCGCTACCTATACCGGCACGGAATTATTTTATGGCATGCCTGCGGCGCAATTCAAAAATATCCTGAATGATAACGGACTCGAAATGTCAAGCGCGCATTATGCGTTAGGCGAAGCCAATCCAAACACCAAAGGCACCATATCAAACGATTGGGAAAAAGCAGTTAATGATGCGGCATCTGTCGGTATAAGATATATGGTTTGCGCTTACCTGGCTGATTCAGAAAGAGGCAATCTTGATCACTACCTAAAAACTGCAGAAAAGCTAAATACGGCAGGTGAAATTTGCCAGAAAGCAGGCGTAAAGCTTTGTTACCACAACCATAATTTCGAGTTCGTGGCGCAAGACGGCACTTTGCCTTATGAGATCCTGCTGAAGCATACCAATCCCGACCTGGTGAATATGGAGATGGATATTTATTGGATGTATAAGGCTAAACAGGATCCCATCACCTGGTTTAAGCAATATCCTAACCGTTTCCCGCTATGGCATGTAAAAGATATGGACAATACACCGGAAGGAAAATTTACAGAAGTGGGGCATGGCGTAATTCCGTTCAAGACAGTATTTGCCCATGCAAGAGAAGCCGGATTGGAATACTTCTTTAACGAGCAGGATGTTACTCCTGGCGACCCGCTGGTGAGCATGAAGCAAAGCTACGATTACATCAAAGCAAATTTGGTTTAATATAAAGTTGATTAGGAGCCGGGGAGCTGGGCAGCCCCCGGCTTTTTTTGTATATATTGGTCATGAAGAAGGCTTACATGACCGGTGATACCCGTTTATTACTTACATAAATGCTCCGAAATAATCCATATTGGTATTCAAACAACAAAAAATTCAGGATAGCCATTCAAGTTTTGATATGGGTCATTGTGATTATTTTGCCTAATACCTTAAACATTTACCGGCTTGAAGCAATGGGCCTTATTAACGACAAGGGACAAAAAATCATTCGCCTGGATTTGATCATGTATATTTACTGGATATCTGTTTACTATTTCAATAGCCAGTTATTGGTCCCCAGATTGCTGCTTAAAGCAAAGTACTTATATTATGTCCTCATCGTGTTAATCATGATGGTTATTTCAGTTTTTGCTGATATAGCTATCAGGGCGATATTAGGGATAAATGATATTCCTGTTCTCATTATCTGTTATTACCGCTTTCCTATTCTTTTACTCATCGTAGCTGCAGGAATTGCTTTTGCCGTTATAGAAACACAGCGCAGGTACCAGGAGAAGATCAATGAAACCGATAAGGAAGGCTTAAAAACCGAATTGTCCTTTCTGCGGTCGCAGATGAGTCCGCACTTTATTTTTAATGTGCTGAATAATATTGTTTCACTGGTGAGGCTAAAAAGTGAGGAATTGGAGCCGACCGTGATGAAGTTATCCGGGCTGATGCAGTATATGCTTTATCATACCGAGGAAGAAAAGATAGACCTGAAAACTGAGGTAGAATATCTTAAAAACTATATTGATTTACAGAAACAGCGCTTCTCAAGGAAGGCCAAAATTGACGCCACGTTTAACCTGCATGATGAGCATGTAACGATCGAACCTTTGCTGCTGATCCCCTTTGTAGAAAATGCATTTAAGCACGGCACAGGGGTGATCAATGATTCCAGCGTGAGCATCAAACTGGAAACCGACGAACAAAATCTTTACCTGACTGTAGTGAATAAATTCGACCCATCGGGCAAAAAGGAAAAAGACCCGTCGTCGGGAATTGGCATTGCGAATGTGAGGCGCAGACTGGAGTTACTATACGACAACGATTACAACCTGGACATTGCCACAAGAGGAGATTTTTTTGAGATGGATCTGATAATAAGATTAAGACATGATTAGCTGTATAGCAGTAGATGATGAACCGCTTGCACTGAGCCTTTTAGCAGATAACATCAGCAAGATTGGCTTCCTGGATTTAAAAGCGAGCTGCGACAATGCCCTTGCTGCAAATACGGTGCTTCAGGAGATGGACATTGACCTGGTATTTATCGATATCCAGATGCCTGGTATAACGGGTATACAGTTCATCAAAAACATGGTGAAGAAGCCATTGGTGATCATCGTTTCTGCCTATAAACAATACGCCCTGGAAGGCTTTGAGCTGGATGTGGTGGATTATTTGGTAAAGCCGGTTGCACTGGACCGTTTTGTAAAAGCTTGTAATAAAGCAAAGGAATTGATCGAACTGCGGTCGCAAAGAAACGGACAGGAAGACAATGCGGCCGATTATGTTTTTTTGAACGCAGGGCATAATATGCTGAGAACAGTTTTTAGTGAAGTGCTGTACATTGAAGGCCTTAGGGACTATGTGAAGATCTATTTTACTGACGACCGTAAGCCTGCGATAATCCGTCTTACCTTCAAAAGCATTGAAGAAAAGTGGCCTGCTTACTTTATGCGTATCCACAAATCATTTATTGTCAACACCAAACAAATCGCATCGGTAAAAAAGGCTGCAGTAGTTGTAGCCGGACAGGAATTGCCGTTGGGCGAAGCCTACAGGCCATCAGTAACAAAGTTTGTGGAAGGCAATTGAATCTCTTACCAGGCTTAATATCAAATTTTTAATCGGTTAAATCCCTACCCTCGTCGACTTTTTCTATAGCTACGTCTATTATCCAATTTCAAAAGGGAAATAATGCTTTGTTTTGCGCAAAATAAGCAAGGGGCATTTTATGAAATATATCATTACTTTATTCTCCATATTCACTTTGATAGTTAGCGCAAGTGCGCAAAACTTCCAGGGACCGCCTCCGGGCGCTGCGCCGGGAATAACCGGTCATATCTCGGGTAACGTAATTGACTCCGTTACAAAAAAACCAATAGATTATGCAACCATTGCTTTATTTACTGCCGACGGAACATCACCGATCAACGGCGTCGTAAGCGATGAAAAAGGGAACTTTAAACTGGAAAATATCCGCTCGGGCAGTTATAAAGTAACTGTCAGCTTCTTAGGTTATCCTTCAAAGACCATCAGCTCGATAATTACCACGCCGTCAAAACCTGACAGGAACCTTGGGACAATCATTCTTGCGCCAAGCCAACGTGCATTGAAGGAAGTTTCTGTGGTTGGTCAGGCCGCATTGGTTGAGAATAAGATTGATAAGATAGTTTACAACGTAGAGAAAGACATTACTGCCTCAGGTGGTACGGCTACGGATGTTCTGGGCAAAGTGCCAATGGTGTCTGTCGATATGAATGGCAACGTATCCGTTCGCGGCGATCAGAATGTGAAGATATTGATCAATGGTAAAACCACCGGCGCATCAGCGGCAAATCTATCAGATGTGCTCCGCTCTATCCCTGCCGACCAGATCAAGAATATCGAAGTGATCACTTCGCCATCTGCCAAATATGATGCGGAAGGTTCAGCAGGTATCATCAATATCATCACCAAGCAAAAAAATGTTTCTGGCTTCAGCGGATCGATCAATGGCGGCGTAGGTACCCGTCAGAACAACGGCAACATGAACCTGAACTACAACACGGGTCGTTTCCATGCTTCGGCAAATTTGGGCGGGTTCGCCAGTTGGCCGCAAACCAGCATATCGAGTTTTGATCAGCAAATTCATAACGACTCCATCAATTCATCAACATCAACCAAAGGTACCAGCCGGGTATCGCGCCATGCAATATTCAGCTCGGTAAGCGCGGGTTATGATTTCAATGCTTTTAACAGCATCAACACTACCTTCAGACTGATGCGTTTCCAATTCACAACAGACGGCGCGTCGAATACAATAGCTGCAGTTCCTTATACCTTTACTTCAGTCGGTAAAAATGCGTTCAGCAACTTTGACTGGAATATGGACTATACTCACAAGTTTAACGAGAATGGCCATGAGCTCGACTTCTCAACCCAATGGAGCCGTGGCTCCGGGGTAAATAATTACACCAATATTTACAGCGCCGCTTTCAACAGCCTGGAGAACGATATCAACAGCACTAACAATGAATATACGTTCCAGTTGGATTATACCCTGCCGGTAAGTAAAGTGCTTAAAATAGAAGCCGGCGCCAAGACCATTATAAGGCGCATCAACAGCGTTTCCGACTATTATGATATTGACAGCACTGATAATTCAAGCCGCACGTTTGATGCCCTCCTGTCAAGCGTTTATAAATACAACCAGAACGTTTATGCCGGTTATACCGTAGCTACATTTACCCTGCCGCAAAAATGGTCCATCCTGGCGGGCATAAGGGACGAGAACACCAATATTCATGGTACGCCTATAAATGACGCGCAGGGTTTGGTTCCCTTTGATGACAACTACAATACTTTTATCCCAAGCCTGACAATTCAAAAAGGATTAGGTGGAAACAATACATTGAAGGTGGTTTATTCAAAGCGTATTTCGAGGCCAAGCCTACAGTTTTTGAACCCCTTTACCAACGCCAGTTCGCCGCAAAGCCAAACGGTGGGTAACCCTAACCTGAAGGCGGAGATATCCGATACTTATGAATTGGATTACAATGCATTCTTTGGTTCTTCGTCAATCACAATTGGCGCGTACTATAAGCATACCAACAACCTGATTGAAGGTATTGCCACCCCTATCTCTGTAGTTGTAAACAGGAACGGCGTTGATACAACCGAAGGTGGCACGCTTACCCGCTACCAAAACATCGGTAACAACAATTCTTTTGGCGGTACTTTTTTTGGCAGCGTTACACCATTCAAAATATTGACCATCACAGGTAATATCAACATGTACACCTATAAACCCGATCCATCCGGTCAATTTCTTACCGATAAGACACAAAACGGGACTTACCTGATGTATAATGGTTTCCTGCGCAGTTCATTCACTCTGCCGTCTAACTTCCTGGCCGAGGCGTTCGGTTTCGGAGGCTCGTCACGCCGCACTATACAGGGTACCAATCCGGCATTCGCGATGTATGGTATCGGCTTACGCAAGCAGCTGATGCAAAAGAAGATGTCGGTTGGGTTGAATGTGATACAGCCTTTTGCTAACGACAAGCATTTTAATAGCAGCATCAGCAGTCCGGGGTTGACGCAGACAAGCACCAACGTGATACCTTTCCGTTCGTTCGGTATTACGTTTAGTTACAGCTTTGGTAAAATGTCGTTCAATCCGCCTAAAAATAAAGGCATCAACAATGACGACCTGAAACAAGGCGATCAGAACCAGCAGCAACAAGGTGGCGGATCAAGATAAATGATTATAATTTACAGAAAATCAAAAGTCTTCAGGCGTGAGTTTGAAGACTTTTGATTTTACTCAGCTATCCCATACTGAACATCCAACGGGATAGGCACCGAATGCTTGGTAGCTATACCACTTGGCGCAATATATTCCACGTCAAGTTTACGGTCGCCGTCTTTTTTGAAATACTCCTCACGAATGGGATAAAACCCTTTTTTTAGCGGCACAATATAAGATTTGCCCTGGCCTTCAACTGCTTTTGAAGGATCAAAATCGATCAGCAGGCGGTTACCTACATATAGTCTGAAACCATCTGCCGGATCATTACCGAACAAATAATAGCCATCTTCTTTCGCCTCGATTTGCCCGGAAATTACCAATCCGAAATGATCTTTTCGTGGCATCTTATTGGCATCAAAGGCAGAATCTATTTTGCCTGTTTTTAGCGGTTTCAGCGTTTTAAAATCCGGAAGTTTATCCCATTCACCTTCGTAATAGGCATAATTGAATCCACCTTGTTTCATTTTGTGCTGCAGTTTGCCCGGCTTTAAATAATCCCCAGATTCGAAACTTCCCGAAAAAGTTTCGCTATAGCGATCTCTCGATGTAAAACGTTTGATGGTTACTTTTCCCGGGCCACTTAACAAATTATTGTGTGTAAGTTAGGCCGACGCTATTGTTGGCTGTGTTCCATCGCTGGTGTACCGTACATTGGTGGTATCTGAAAAGTACCAGAGACTAATAGGCTTACCACTCAGGATCACACCATCCATCGGGTGAAATACGATCTTACCACCGCTGTAACCAGTGTAACTGAACTTCAACCCGTCATAAGCGCTTTTAAGCCTAACTGTACCGTGCGTTTCGTCCGGGTATGCCATTAACTTCCAGGCCAGTGTTGCAGGTGCGTCTTTTTTGAGGATACTGTCAATCTGGGGGATGCGCATATCTTTCATTCCCGATCCCAGCCTTCCGGTTACATACAAGGTGCGGCCGGGTGTTTTCATATCAGCCAACTTTGACGGAACCCATTTGAGCATCGCGTTGTTATCCCACCAAAAGCTTGGGTCAGCGGCTATATATGATTCAAAAACCTGCGGCTCTGTAAGCAAAGCATACATAACGAATACACCGCCGAAGGAGTGCCCGAACAATGTGTTATCGCCATTTGAAGGATACGTTTTGTTGATATAAGGTATCAGCTCGCTTTTCATAAAAGCCAGGAACTTATCGGCACCACCCGAAGTTTTATTGCCCGCATTATGGGTTGGTAACAAATCCCGGTCGCGGTCGACATTGAGGATGCCGACAATGATGCAGGCGGGAATACGGTTTTCCTCCTCTAAAAATTGTTCTACCTGTGAAAGAGGCTTGGTGTTCCAGTCGCCGTCGGTAACATAGATCACGTCATATTTTTTCCCCGATTCCGGTTTGTAACCTGCCGGAAGTACTACCTGGAAGGTTCTTTTTTCTTTTAATATGTCTGAGTTGATAGAATCCTTTTTGCCCGGAAGCTCCTGTGCTAATAAACTACAGGCGCAAAAGCATAATAGAATAAGGAAGGTTAGCTTGTTTTTCATCTCAAAATTAATTGTTATCTGCAAGACGGTTTAAGTTAAGCATTTGTCACAATTGGTTTTGAAATATTTATTGTTTGAACACGATTTACAGGATTAATAGATTGCCAGGATTGATGCGGGCGGTAAACGGACATATGTAGTAGAGACGCGATGCATCGCGTCTCTACGGCAAAAGGGTGTCATGCTGAGGCACTCGAAGTATGGTGCGGAAAGGCCTTGCTACATATTGCCTGAACCGGAATTTATAGAAATAATAGAATTCTGGGCAATTCCTTTATCAGTTCAAAAGCTTTATTCTTCTTAGCCACTTTCTGACTTCTTCTTGTGCCTGTGCCGCTTTGTCTCCTTTTATTGCCAGGTAAACACCATCTCTTTCGATGCCACCAGTAGTGGAAAATCCCTCTAATACATTACTACCAGGGCATAGCTGTTTGACCGTCTCAAACCCACTTCCTACGCCGTAACCTGCATTGGTATTAAAAGGGATAACAGTTTTACCTTTGAAGTTGTATTGATTTAGGAAGCTTTTTACCGGCGGCGGCATTTTCATATCCCAGGTAGGAAAACCAACAAATACAATGTCATATTTTTCGATACTGTCAATCCTGGTTTTTAAAGGCGGCAGGTAACCTGTTTCATTTTCCCTGACTACCTGCTGCACTGTTTGCCTGTAATTTTCCGGGTAAGGCTTTTGCAATTCAAGGGCTACCAGCTTTCCACCCATTTCGCCATGAATGATTTCTGCTATTGCTTTTGTATTGTTCGTGCGCGACAGATATACGATCAATATCTTTTTTGAAGACACAGTTTGCCCGGCCGACCAGTTCGAAATCATACATAAACTGATAACAAGAAAATGAAAAAATATTCCCCTCTTCATTTTGTTTACCTTTTCTGAACTAGCAGGAAATAGCTTTAATGCTGTACTGGTTGGCTATTTTCGATCTTCATTTTAACCGGCCTTAGCAACGTAGAAAAAGTGAGCGATCCCATTTTCCATTTGCCATCTTGTTTAAGATATACCTCGGTTACCATAAAAGCATGGACAACATCGTTACCACCGACTACCGCCTCCAGGTCGATATCATTTAAAAGAATCGCTGTGTTGCCGAAAATATTCACCGACGCGCCATACACTTCCGCTTTCTTGTACCAGATATTGCCGCCTTTGATGGTACTTAATTCCTGGGTTTTGCCCCAGCTTCCGCCCATATGAACGAACACGCATTTTTCGTCGAATAACGCGTTGAGCTCATCAACTTTTTTATCAGCCATCCATGCCCATTTCGTTTTGGACAGGTCAAGAACTGCCTGTTCGTCACTTGTCGGGTTGGTGACGGGTTTGTTCGGCAGATTTGCCTGGGCATGTGCTAAATGTATGCCCGCTATGCAAAACATCAATGCGATAATTACTTTCTTCATGGTTTTAACGTTTTACTGGTATTCGTTTAATTTTTTATGTTTTTATATTCTTCATCAGTAACCCGCTGCAACCATTGGGTTTTATTTTTGGCGCCGCCATTACTTACAGCGATGTATGTGAAAGGGCTATTGGGCGCTGCACCATGCCAGTGAGGTACACCCGGTACACATTTAATAATATCACCTTTATGTACGATCTGAACCGGCTTGCCTTTTTCCTGGTAATATCCTGTGCCATCGGTGATCATCAGGATTTGTCCAAGCGGATGAATGTGCCAATCTAATTTGGCGGCAGGTGCGAACGTGGCTTGCGCGACATTGCAATCAATTACGCTGTCTGCTACATTTAATTCAGTTAACCATACCGTTCCGGTGTGATTGTTCACAGTAGATATCTCGCCTTTAGGGAAGATCGATTGCGCTTTTGCACCTATTGTTAAGGCGACAAAGAGGGCTGCTACAAGGATTGCTTTTTTCATGTCTTTGTTATGTTTGGTTTGTTATCAGTTATTCAACTTCCGCTCTCCCAGCCATTTTACCATCTTCGGGTCGCGATGGTCAAAGAAGCTGCTTGAGTTGGTATCCAGTGTTTTAATCTGATCCATTTCTTCGTTGGTCAGAGCGAAATCAAGACTATCCAGATTTTCTGCCATGCGTTCTTTGCGAACCGATTTCGGGATTGCAACCACACCACGCTGGGTTAGCCAGCGAAGGATAACCTGTGCGATGGATTTATTATATTTTTCGGCGATGGATTGCAGCAATTCGTTATGGAAGATATTATTCTTGCCCTCGGCAAACGGTCCCCACGATTCGATCTGAACATTATTTTCTATCATGAATTGCTGCGCATCATGTTGCTGGTGAAATGGATGCGTTTCCACCTGGTTAATGGCAGGGGTTATTTCATTGTGGATGATCAGGTCGACGAGCCTGTCCGGCTGAAAATTGCTGACGCCGATCGCACGTACTTTTCCCTCTTTGTACAATTCCTCCATAGCGCGCCATTCGCCGTAAACATCACCAAAAGGCTGGTGGATAAGGTAGAGATCGAGATAATCCAGTTGCAGTTTTTTCAGGGAGTTTTCAAAAGCTTTTTTCGCTCCTTCGTCGCCATTTGATTGTATCCAGAGTTTGGTTGTAATGAATAATTCTTCGCGTGGCACACCGCTTCGCTTTATCGCTCTGCCCACAGCTTCTTCATTCATGTAAGATTGCGCGGTGTCAATTAGCCGATACCCGGTTTCTATCGCATCTAAAACACTCCGTTCGCACTCGGCCAAATCGGTCACCTGGAATACGCCGAAGCCTAGAATTGGCATTTCTACTCCGTTATTTAATTTTACTGTTTGCATCTGTTTCTATTACAATCAACAATGCAAAGGTCATTTGTTTTATCCGTTCCCATAGGATATGGATTACGGATGTTTGTACCACTTTTACTGATCGGGTAGCTTACCTGATGTAAATGCGTGGGGAAGTGGTAAATTTGATCATAGCAAACGAAAAAATGGATACAATGCTCAGGTTCAACACGATCAGCGAATACAACGCTTTTAATAATAACGTCACCAACCACCCACTGGTGAGCGTGGTTGACTTTTCAAAAGCAGCGCCGCGGCAGGGCAATCGCATGCATTTTGGTTTTTATACCGTTTTTCTGAAAGATGTAAAATGCGGGGATATGGTGTATGGAAGAAACACCTACGACTACCAGGAGGGTACCCTTGTTTTTATGGCGCCGGGGCAGGTTGCTGGTGTAAACAGCAACGGCGAAATATATCAGCCAAAAGGTCACGGACTTGTTTTTCACGCCGACCTGATTCACGGCACGTCGCTTGGACGGCATATCGGCGAGTATAGTTTTTTTGGTTATCAATCGAACGAAGCACTCCACCTATCCGAACGGGAGAGAAATATCGTTTTAGATTGCTTTTCCAAGATCGATTATGAACTGGAGCAATCCATCGACAAGCACAGCAAACGGTTAATCGTGTCGAACATCCAATTGCTGCTTGATTACTGCGTTCGTTTTTATGACCGGCAGTTTATCACCCGTGATAATGTACACCACGGTATTCTAGAAAAATTTGAGCAAATATTGAATAGTTATTTCGAATCAGACAAACCGCAAACCGTCGGACTACCATCGGTTGCGTATTGCGCAGACCAGCTGCACTTGTCTCCAAACTATTTTGGCGACATGGTAAAAAAAGAAACAGGCAAAACCGCTTCAGAATATATCCAAACCAAATTGATCGATATAGCCAAGGAAAGAATATTTGATCAGAATAAAACAGTCAGCCAAATTGCTTACGAATTAGGCTTCAAATACCCCCAGCACTTCGCAAGGTTATTTAAGCAGAAGGTTGGACAGTCGCCGATGGAGTATCGTTCGATGAATTGAGTTAAAAAAGAGGGCGTCCGGGCGGGCTGTGCGTTCATACGCCTTCAGGCCTTACACTCGGCCTGTCACACTGAGCCTGTCGAAGTGCCGGTATACACTTCCATCCCTGACGCGATTGTCTGAACCATGATTTTTCACGAGTTGTTTATTTTCAATGGTGTTCAAGAAGGCTTCGCCGTTTGCGTGATTAAATGATTACATGATTTGCAATTGTAAACGGATACACGTTGTAGAGACGCGATGCATCGCGTCTCTACGGCTTTGCAAGGAAAAAAGGGTGTCATGCTGAGGCACTCGAAGTATGGTGCGCAAAGGCCTTACTATACATTGTCTGAACCGCAATTTATAGAATTTATTCAATTCGTTGATTCCACTTATGATTTAAGTATTTTAGAGATTTTATTCAGGTTACTAATGGATAATTACTTGAAAAAACGATAAGAAAATTATGAGCAAGGGAAAATCGGTTAAAACAGAAAAGAATGATGCAGAATCAATAACTACATCCCATGAAGAGCAAAAATTAGATGACCTGATTAGGGCTCTGGTTATCGCAGCTGAGGCGAAAGGTTGGTGGTGGCAAATTGATGCCAAAGACATGAAGGCTTTTCACTACTCAACTATTTCGGTTGCTCGAAACGATGTCGAAGGAACTTTCGAGATAACCTGTGACAGTCAGGTTAAGCTAACCTATCATAAAACTTCTTTTTATAACCATGGATTAAGTGATCTCAGCGATGCCGCTTTGAATGAAATCTGCAAGATTCCTTGGGTTAAGGCTTCAAAAAAGATCCCTAAAGAGCTTTTTTCGGATACTACTATTATTCATAAACTTTTGCGCAATTTTCATAAAATGGTTCGGCAGTTAAAACATCGGCATAATGACCGTGATGCGTTTTTAATAAATGACGAATATGATGTTCAAGATTTCCTCCATGTAATTTTAAGGGGGCTTTTTGAAGATATTCGACCAGAAGAATATACACCTTCGTATGCGGGCGGTTCTTCTAGAATGGATTTTCTTTTAAAAAAGGAACAAATAGTTATTGAAACTAAAATAGCCTCCTTATCATTAAAAGATAAACAAGTCGGCGAACAACTTTTGATTGATATCGCAAGATATCAATCACATCCTGATTGCAAGCAACTTATTTGTTTTGTTTATGACCCACTTAGTAATTTAAAAAATCCGACAGGATTAGAAACGGACTTAAGCAAGAAACATGGCGAGTTAAACGTCAAAGTCATTGTTGTTTCACCTTCATAGTTTCTGGAAAAAGGAGTTAGTATTCAATGTATTCCCAGTGCCCTTGTTGGTGTTGTCACCAACAAGTATTAATAAAACGTTCATAATTTCCCGAACTCAAACCCGGGTCGTTGGTGACAACACCAACGATGGCGACAAGTGTTCACGAGCGTTCACGGCGTTGTGAGCGTGAGCACCCAACTTAATGCAGTCTTTTTCTTAAGAAATCCTACCTTTATTTCATGGATGCTAAAGCAATTCTCCAGACCCACATTGCCAAAATAGTTTCGTTAACCGACGAGCAGTTTGATTATGTGTTTTCGCATTTTAAGCTGCAAACGTACAAGAAGGGCCAGGCGATCATCACTGCGGGTGATAAGGTAGACCGTGAATATTTTGTACTGGAGGGTTGCCTTAAATCGTTTTACATTAATGATGAGATTAAAATGTTCATCCTGCAGTTTGCTATGCCTACCTGGTGGGCCTCTGATTATAATGCGCTTTACAGCGGCAACAAAGCTACCATCAGCGTCGACTGTATTACCGACGCACAAGTGCTATGCCTTAGCAACGCCGACCGCGAAAAACTCTGCAACGAGATTCACCCGGTAGAACATTTCTTTCGCTGGCGCACCAATAAGGGCTATGTGGCTTCGCAAAAAAGGCTCCTCTCCTTCATGAACAATGACGCCCGTCATCGTTATGAAGAGCTGATGGCACAGTACCCTGCTCTATACAATATCGTGCCAAAACAGTTGATAGCGGCCTATTTAGGTGTCTCCCGCGAGACCCTGAGCCGGTTGTACAATTCCTGAAAATGTGATGTAGATCACAAAAGAATGCTGTTTTTTGCAATGTGATTTAGGTCACACAGTTTGCCCGCCGTTCCTCTGCAACTTTGTATTGTTAATTAAAACAAAGATCATGGAAACACAAAAATTTGCAATCGAAAGTGCTCAGAGCAATATCGATTGGGTAGGCAGAAAAGTAACAGGCGCACACAATGGCACCATTTCAATTAAAGAAGGTACACTTACCTTAACTGACGGTCAGTTAGCCGGTGGTGAATTCACTATCGACACCACCTCGATCAAAATCTTAGACGTAACCGACCCGGACACTAACGCACAGTTTGCAGGTCACCTGGCATCACCTGATTTCTTTGCATCAGAACAATATCCTGAAGCAAAATTTGTGATCACTTTAGCTGAACCAGCTGGTGAAAACAATTACAATATAGAAGGCAGCCTGACCATCAAAGGCATCACCCGCCCGGTATCATTTATCGCAGTAGTGAACAATGCCAACGGTACTATCAGCGCATCGGGCAAAGTGGTTGTCGACCGTACTTTATATGATATGAAATTCCGTTCAGGTAATTTCTTTAAAGATTTAGGTGATACCCTTATCTACAACAATTTCGATTTAAACGTAAGTATCACCGCTAAAGCTGCCTAAGCAGCCGGCGCATAAAAATTAAAGCCATGCCGTACATTAAAATTGAAGTTACACGCGAAGGTGTAACCCGCGAACAAAAGCAAAAACTCATTAAAGGAATAACCGACCTGATGACCGAAGTATTGAACAAAGACCCGCATTTAACCCATGTGGTGATACAGGAAATTGAACTGGACGACTGGGGCTATGCAGGCGAACAAACATCGGTTTTAAGAGAAAAGGGATTTACAGCAGATAAAAAGTAAAGCAATGAAGAAGCAAACAGTGATCGTAACCGGAGCATCATCCGGAATAGGTAAAGAAGTAGCCCGCTATTTTTTAGAAAAGGGCGATAATGTAGTGATCAATTCAAGTACAGCTGAAAAGCTGGAACAAGTATATAATGAACTCGGTGGTGGTGATAACCTGGCTATGGTTGCCGGTAATGTAAGTAACAAAAGCACAGGCGAAAAACTGGTAGCCGCAGCAGTTGAAAAATTCGGTTCGGCAGATGTATTGGTAAATAACGCTGGTATATTCGACACCAAACCATTTTTAAAAGTAGACGAAGCGTATCTTGATAAGTTTTTAGATACCAACCTGAAAGGTACTTTTTTTACAACCCAGGCAGTGATCCCGCAGATGCTGAAGCAACATGAAGGTGTTGTGATCAACATCAGTACACCATTGGTTAACCGTGGTTTTGGCGGAGTACCTATCACTGCCCAAATGGCATCAAAAGGTGCTGTCAACGCATTGACGATACAACTGGCAGCGGAATTTGGTAAAGACAATATAAGGGTAAATACAATCGCCCCAGGCACTATTCGCACGCCAATGCACGGTGACGACGCAGATCAGGCCGCAGGATTACACTTGCTGAACCGCGTAGGCGAAGTGGAAGATATTGCCGAAATGGTTTATACTGTTGCGAAAAGTAATTTTATAACCGGTGCCATTATCAATGTTGACGGTGGTATAGCTGCCGGACACAACCTGAACTAAATAAAAACCTTGTTTTTAACCGCTTTGTTGTCCTGGTGCTTATGGGATGTCAAAGCACAAAATCAAACTAAAATGGAAACGCTGCAAAAAGAAGATTCATTAGCAATCTCAGAAAAACTAGAACATGCTTATTTTAAAAGTATCTATGAAGGCGATGTAAATACACTCGGGAGTGTGTTTTATCCCGGAGCTTTATTGTTTGGTGATGTAAAAGGTCAGCCTTATAAAAAAACATTGGCCGAGTATCTGGATGGTGTGGCCCACCGCCAGAGTCCGAAAGATTCGGGAAAGCCATTTAAAGGTGAAGTCATCTCTGTAAAAGCAGTGAACTCCATTGCCATTGCCGAAGTTAAAGTTCAGATGTATGATTTTGTTTATCATGAATTCCTGTCCTTCCATAAAATAGATGGCGAGTGGTACCTGGTAAACAAAATGATCAGTGATATAGCAGAATAACCGTTATTCGTTAACATAAAAATTTTTAGTCATGGAAACTAAAGCAATATTGCTCGCTTATATCGACATCCTTCCTGAATTTGAAAAGGAAGTGAAAGAAGCAACCTCAAAACTGGCGGCAGAAACCCGCAAGGAGCCAGGCAGCGAACTGTTCCTGGTACATACCCGGAACGATGCGCCCCGATCTCTCGCCTTTTATGAGATCTATGAAAATGATGCAGCTTTTGAACTGCATAAAACCTTACCTCATGCCACCAGCTATTTTGAATTTGTGAAAGGGAAAATTGTGGATGATAAGATCGAAGTCGTTTTTTTGACACCATTAGATAGTTCGATATAAATTCTAAAAATCATGTGGTATAACACAAAAGCAACTGAGGTACTGGGGATTCAATACCCGATACTTCAAGGGCCATTCGGCGGTAACCTTTCTTCCGTCGAATTGGTAGCAACCGTATCCAATATGGGTGGTCTGGGTGGATATGGCGCCTATACGATGAGCCCGGACGATATATATGACCTGGACAAGCAGATAAAAGGGGCTACAGACAAACCCTATAACCTCAACCTTTGGGTGTCAGATACTGATGCAACAGACGGAACAACAAGTGATGAACATCACGAACAGGTTAAACAGGTATTCCGGCCTTATTTTGAAGAAGCCGGAATACCATTACCAGAGAAACCTGCACCATTTAAATCGAGGTTTGAAAACCAGTTGCAGGTGGTGATGGATATCCGTCCTAAAGTGTTCAGCTTTATGTTTGGTACGCTTCCACAGGATGTGATGGAGCAACTTCGCAGCAAAGGCATCAAAACAATTGGTGCCGCTACTACGCTGGATGAAGCTATAGCTTTAGAGGCAAGCGGCGTGGATATGATTATTGCTTCGGGGTTTGAGGCTGGCGGCCACAGGCCATCGTTCCTTGCTCCGGCCGAGCATTCTATAATGGGAACATTCGTATTGCTTCAGTTGATAAAAGATAAAGTAAAAGTACCTGTTATAGCAGCGGGCGGTATAGCCAACGGTCGTGGCATTGCAGGAGCACTTACTTTAGGCGCTGATGCAGTGCAAATAGGAACAGCATTTTTAGCGACTGATGAGTCTGGCGCTTTACCCATACACCGGCAGATGCTGTTTTCTGAAGCAGCTAAATATACTTCTTTGACCAGGGCTTATACAGGCAGACTGGGTCGGGGCATTACCAGCCGGCCTGCCATGGATTTGTCAGGAAAAGAAAAATTAGTTTTACCCTTCCCGCTTCAGACTACCTTTATGTCACCATTAAGAAAAGCAGCGCTCGAACAGGAAAAATGGGACATGGTATTGTTTTGGGGAGGGCAGATCGCTCCGATACTCAAACACACTAAAGCTGCTAAGGTGATGGAATCGTTAATTGAGGAAACAACCCAAATTATGAATCCATGAAAAGCAAAGTGAATGTAACGTACCTGGGCGGCCCGACTGTCATACTAGAGATTGATGGAGTAAGATTGATCACCGATCCGACATTAGATGCTGCAGGCGAAACCTTTATGATCAATGATAAACCTGCTTACTGGAAAACCGAAGGCCCGGCTACAACCGAAGTTGGTCATATCGATGCGGTTCTACTGAGTCACGATCAGCATGGAGATAACCTGGATCATGCCGGACGCGAATTGCTGAAGAAGGTAAACAATGCATTCACTACTAAAATCGGCGCAGAAAGGTTAGGTGCAAACAGCACAGGGCTTGCACCATGGGAAAGTGTAACACTTACCGACGGCATAACCTTAACAGGCACACCCGCCAGGCACGGGCCAACTGGCGTTGAGAAGCTGACCGGCGACGTAACCGGTTTTATCGTATCGGCCAACGAAATGCAGATCTACATTACAGGCGACACGGTGTTCTATGAAGGCATTAAAGAAGTGGCGGCAAGGTTCAAACCACAATACGTGTTCATCTTCGCAGGCGCTGCCAAACCCCGCGGACCATTTAATGTGACCATGGGAACCAACGATGCCATTGACACGGCCTTTGCCTTTCCGGACGCAACTATAATACCTGTACATTTTGAAGGATGGTCGCATTATACAGAAACCGGCGAAATGCTCAGGCAATCATTTGAAGCGCTGGGTATTGCCGATAGACTCAAAATCCTCGAGCATGGTGTTAAGACAGAACTGTAAAGCTTATCCCTTATTCTAACAACTACTTTTCTTGAGTATCCGGAACAAAAAGGGTGTCATGCTGAGGCTCTCGAAGCATGAGCGTTGGCCATCGTCAACTATGCATTAACGTCAATGCAGGGCGCGGAGGCCTTTGCCCACCATACTTCGAGAGCCTCAGCATGACACCTCACATATTATGATTTGTGAGCTTACTTAACTACTGTAACCTTCAAATAATTTGCAGTAATGGAAGTGCCATCCTGCTTATCGCTTTTGTTCTGACTGTTAAATAGTGATTCCAGTTCATGCTGCAATTCAGACGCCTTACCGTTATTTGCCGCGGCATCAAAAGCGTTCATCGTCGGACCATAGTAATTTCTGAACTCATTCACAAAGTCAGCAGGCGTGTACGACGCGTTAAAGGTGAATGCTTCCTTCTCAAACGAAATATTTTCCTCGGCTATCCCGGCTGCCATAAATCGCTCTTTAACATTTTCCTTCACGCCCCACAGCATCGGGCTCACAAAACCCTCGGGCGGAGGTGGCGTGTATGATGAACTTATTTTGAGTATCTGCGCCACCAACGTGTCATCGCCAGGTATCCAGTTACCCATCACGATCTTGCCGCCTTTACGGGTAACGCGAACCATTTCTTTTGCTACATCAAATGGTTTCGGTGCGAACATGGCTCCGAAAATGCTGACTGCAAGATCAAAGGAGTCATCAGCCAGTCCTTCTAAGTTTGTCGCGTCCCCTTCCCGGAAGGTGCAATTGGTAAGGCCTTCTTTTTTGGCCCGGGCGTTACCTGCTGCTACAAGGTTTGCAGCGATATCAACCCCTGACACGTCAGCGCCAAGCCGGGCTTCCGGGATCGCAGTGGTGCCATCGCCGCAACCCAGGTCAAGAACCTTCATTCCTTTTTTTATACCCAGTGAAGATACCAATTCCTCACCGCTTTCTCTCATTGTTTCTGCTATGCGGGTAAAGTCTCCCTTTTCCCATAATGCTTTGTTTGGATTCATAAGTCAATTTTTTTGTTCAAAATTATTGAGAATGAAGCAATTCGGTTTGTCTAAAAAGTTCAGATTGTAGGCTCTAAAGTTCAGCGATTGGTTTTTATGTTGTAGATTTAACCATGGTCAATTTTTACGAGAGCGTATTACAGCATCCTAATTATTACCGGCAATTTACCTGTGATGATACGCTGATCACCATATTTACCTGTCCGCTCGAGGCGCAGTTGATGAAAAACAAGTTCGCTGCGATATGGACCGACTATAACTACTTGTTTTACGTAGTTGACGGCAGGAAAATATTCCATACCGTAGACGGCCCTCACGATATCCAAAAAGGGTCATGCATATTTGTCAGAAAAGGTGCGCTGATCCTTGAGCAGCTTTTTGATGTTGGATTTTGTGTGGTGTTGTTCTTTATTCCCGATGATTTTATTTGCACCACGCTTAAGCATAAACTCAAGCTGCCTTCAAAAAATCATGTAGATCACAAACAGTTGATCCCGATAGATACCAGTGATACCTTAACGACTTTTTTCACATCGATGTCGTCCTATTTTGGTTCAGGGAAGGAGCCCGATAATGCCCTGCTCGAACTAAAATTCAAAGAGTTGATACTCACCATAGCCGACACCGGTAGCAATGTTGAACTGCTGGCTTATTTCTGTTCACTTTTGCACGAGCCAAGGCCATTATCACTGCAAAGATTAATGACTGAGAACTTTTGCTACAACCTTAAATTAGAGCAGTTTGCCATTTTAAGCAATCGCAGTCTTTCTACTTTTAAGCGCGATTTCCAGGAGATATTCAGCACCACACCCGGCAAATGGCTTATGGAGAAAAGGTTACTTCACGCAAAAAACATGCTGAATAACAAGAACAAGTCGATCAGCGATGTTGCGTTTGAAAGCGGTTTTGAGTCTTTGGCTCATTTCAGCCGTTCATACAAATCCCGATTTGGCGTAACCCCTTCGATGAGCAGGGAATAAAGTCTATACTATCCCCTGTCTATATTGTCACTATTAATACCTGAAAGCAGTCTTATCGTCAGAATTTCTTACTTTACCTTTATGAAGATCATCGCCTTATTGCCTTTTTTATTTTTCACCTCCTTATCCTTCGCTCAAACCAAACTGACGGTTATAAAAGCTACATCAAAAAGAGTTTCTATTAGGGATGGCAATGAATTCAGCAAAGATTCATGGACGCTTAAGCCATCGGCGAGGCCGGATATTTACACAGCTGAGCGAACGAGAAAAACTAAATGGGTTACCTTTTATACCGATATCGACTCCATCAGAGTAAAGGTTAAACCAGGAACGAGATATAATTTCGTCATTCTCTTCAATGGCAAAGATTCCTGCTACACGCAAATTGCCAGTGCTGTTCCGCCCGAAGATAAAACATCTCCAAGAGTAGTCACTATTGATACTATTCCTTTCACCCTGACTGCTTACGATGCCATTCCTTTCAAAGCCGTTGTTAACGGAACAGATTCAGTAAACCTGCATTTTGATACCGGCTCTTGGGGTTTCCGGTTAACGAAAGATGCCATTGTTAAAAAGACAAAATTATTAGCCAGTCAAACCCAAACAACGCCCAACTTTAAAAAGCTGAACAAAGTGCATAAACTGCAGATCGGCAAACTGGTTATCAATGATCCGGATTTCGAGGCAACAGATATGACCGCACATGATATGGACGGCCGCTTTGGATGGAACCTTTTTGAAGGCAAACAGGTAGAGCTAGATTTCGACAACAACAGGATGATCGTTCACTCCGGCAAACTCATCAAAGCGCCAAAAGGATATGTCAGATCGAATCTCGAATTCAGGAATTCTTTTATGATCGTGAAAGGAGCGATGAAAAAAGACAATCAGCTTTTTCCCGGCGATTTTCTGATGGATACAGGATCAGGGCAAGCCATTATATTAGACAGCACCTGGGCCGCATCAGCTGATTTTGCTAAGGGATTGCAACTGATCAGGTCGATTATTCTGCATAATCCAAGAGGTGATAAATTCGAAACAAAAGTAGTGCTTGCACCTGGGTTTGAGATGAATGGTTATACACTGAATAATATTCCGACGTTAATTCTTGGTACGCGCAATCCGGCTGGTTTTTCCATTAACAATCTTGGCAATGATCTGCTCAAAAGATTTAATATGATCCTGGATTTTAAGAACGATTGCATCTACTGGAAACCGAACGAGCTTTTTAATAGGGAATTTAAGAAGGATTCGTAGAGCCTCCCCATTTCGACTACAACAACAGTGGATTTGGTTATATCTGTTTTTTGACGACTACAGAACTTTGTAGTATCAAAAAACAACATATGAAGATTATTGTAACAGGTTCTTTAGGACATATAAGCAAACCGCTCGCCACAGAGCTGGTTGAACAAGGGCATGAGGTTACCGTCATCAGCAGCAAGCCCGACAAGCAATTAGAGATAGAGGAGCTAGGTGCAAAAGCTGCGATCGGTTCGGTTAAAGATGCTGATTTCCTTACATCGATCTTTACCGGGGCTGACGTGGTATATTGCATGGAGCCTCCAGGTGGTTTCTTCGACCCGAATTTCGACATCATGAGAGAAATACGGGAGATATGCGAAGCGTATACCAAAGCCATATTGAAATCGGGTGTAAAGCGGGTAATTCATCTGAGCAGCATTGGTGCGCATACTGACAAAGGCAATGGCATCCTGGCATTCCATCACGTGGCGGAACAGATATTTAATTCGCTGCCATCAGATATTGCAATCACTTTCATGCGCCCGGTAGGCTTTTATTACAATTTGTTCTCCTTTATCCCGCTGATAAAATCGCAAGGAATAATTGCCGCTAATTACGGAGTAGAAAAGGAACCTTGGGTTTCGCCTTTGGATATAGCGGCTACCATTGCCCGGGAAATAATAAAACCGTTTGAGGGCCGCAAGGTTCTCTACATAGCAAGCGAAGAATTAACAGGAGCTGAAGTGGCTTCGATTTTGGGCAAAGCCATTGGCAAACCCAACCTGAAATGGGTTGTTATTTCCGATGAACAGGCGCTGAATGGTACGCTGGCGATAGGTATCAATCCAAAAATTGCAGAGGGATTGGTTGAAATGAATGCCAGCAGACGCGGTGGTGTTCTGTATCAGGATTACCAGCGCCACAGACCGGAATTAGGCAAAGTGAAGATGAAAGATTTCGCGAAGGAGTTTGCTGTAGTTTATAATAGTTGAGTTATTTAAAATTATAGTCCGATATTATAGTTCAGAATCAGGAAGCTCCGATGGAGCCCAATACAGATTTCATTTTTACTATAAACAGGTAGTCCCTATGGGACTCTGATTTGAAACAGGCTCTGTAGGAGCCACCTGTTTATAGCAAAAAAAGGATAAGTTAAACTCCATAGGAGTATCCTGATAATCATCTTTATTAATTAATTTGTACTATGCCGGGTCCCAAGCTATACCGCGTTAAAACCATAAGCGAATTTCATCAATTCAGAAATTTGCCGAAGCCGGAACATCCCCTGATCAGCGTAGTGGATGTGGGCATGATCAAACATTTACCGGATGAAGAACCGGCAAACTTTGTATTCGATTTCTACTCCATTGCACTCAAGCGCAATTTCAGTGCAAAGATGCGATACGGTCAGCAGGCTTATGATTTTGATGAGGGTATCATGTTCTTTATGGCGCCGGGCCAGGTCTTTGGGATCGATTTTAACCGGAATACAGAAATGAAACAATCGGGATGGATGCTGCTTATCCATCCTGATTTTCTCTGGAATACGCCTTTGGCCAAAACCATCAAACATTGCGAATTTTTTGACTACTCGGTAAATGAGGCATTATTTCTTTCGGAAAAAGAGGAAACAATAATTGCTGCCATCCTGCAAAATATCAAGCAGGAATACCATGCTAATATTGACAAGTTCAGCCAGGATATTATCATCGCTCAACTGGAATTACTGCTTACTTATTCAGAGCGTTTTTACCACCGGCAATTCATTACCCGAAAGATCACCAATCACCAGGTATTGGATCGATTGGAGCGCTTGCTAAATGTCTATTTTGACGGCAATGAGATCACCCAAAAAGGATTGCCAACAGTTACTTATGTAGCGCAAGAATTGAATATATCTCCCAATTACCTGAGTGGATTATTGAAGGTGCTGACAGGCCTGAATACCCAACAGCACATCCACCAAAAATTGATCGACAAAGCAAAAGAGAAGCTATCCACAACCAATTTGTCAGTTAGCGAAATTGCCTATGAATTAGGGTTCGAGCATCCGCAATCTTTCAGTAAACTGTTCAAGACAAAAACCAATTTCTCACCCCTGGAGTTCAGGCAGTCATTTAATTAACTTCTATTTTACATTAATGATTTTGTTCAACCTGATGTCATCGGATGAGCTTCCTACCATCAACTCTACCGGTTCCTTTTCAACTACAAAACCTTTTTTGCCGGTATCCCAGTAGGCCAGCGTTTTTGCAGGCAATGTTATATTAACCGTCTGCGACTGGCCCGCTTCAAGGGTGATGCGTTTGAATCCTACCAGTTGCTTTTGGGGTCTTTCTACTTTTGATTTCAGGTGCTTCACATATAACTGAATGACTTCGTCTCCCGCTCTTTTACCTGTGTTTTTCACATCAACACTAACAGTCACATTGCCGCCTTTATCTACTTTATCAGTATTTGTTACTATGTTATTATACTGAAAGGTGGTATAACTTAAGCCAAAGCCGAAAGGGTAAAGCGGTTTACTTTTAAAATACATATAGGTGCGCCCATGCCTGATGTTATAATCCATCATTGGCGGCAACTGCGATAACGAATCCGGCCAGGTTTGTACTAGTCTGCCCGCAGGGTTAATATCACCGAACAAAGCATCTGCCAGCGCATTACCTTGCTCCTGGCTGCAATGTGTGATGTGTAAAATAGCCGGAATATTTTGCTGTTCCCAGTTAATGGTATAGGGAAAATTGCTTACCAGTACCAAAACAATGTTCGGATTTACTTTATGCAGGTTCTTGATCAGTGCTTCCTGTGCACTATCTAATGATAACGTCTCCCGGTCGACTGCCTCACGGCCTTCACTTGGGCCGTCTACTTTCTTCCATCCCAGATTGCCAGTTGGGTTGTTACCTACGCAAACAATTACTGTTTCTGAACTTTTGGCAAGTGCGATGGCCATGTTAGCATCGGTGGTATGGTTGATTATGCACCCCCGACCGACCTTATTTTTAATACCTTCTAAAATACTAACGCTGTACGCTGGCGTTCCGCTGTACCAATCCTGGAGCACCTCGGCAGAACGTGGTCCAACAACAGCAATTGATTTCGCTTTATTTTTGTCCAGTGGCAACAGGCCATTACTGTTCTTAAGCAATACAATCGATTTTTGGGTGATGAGCCGAACAAAGTCCCGGTTTTTTTGCGAGAGCCAGGGTTCGGGACCGTTGCCTATTGTTGAATAGGGTACTTTGTCAGGCGGATCGAGCTGCCCCAATTTTATCATTACCCTAAAAACCCCGCGCAGATCCTGATCGATATCCGCCTCCGTGATGAGCTTATTATTTAAAGCTTCCTGCGTACCTGGTTTATAAGTGTCTAAAAATTGATTGATGCCCGCCTTTATGCAACCTGCGGCAGCTTCGGCCAATGTTGGATAATATTTATGCGCCGTAACCAGCATCCGGTAAGCGCCGCCATCGGTGCAAATGATACCATTTTCGCCCCATTCATCAACGGTTACTTTTTTAAGCATTGGGTTGACCGCCTGGGGAACGCCATTCACTTTATTGTAGGATGCCATATATGCCCGTGAACCTCCTTCTTCTACCCCCATACGAAAGGGCAGCGAGTAATACTCCCTGAAAAGTCGTTCATCAAAATCAGATGAGCTGCTGTCACGGCCATTTTCATTGCTATTGGCCAGAAAGTGTTTCATCAGGGCGGCAGTTGTCCAATATTTGGGATCATTACCTTGAAGACCTTTGATATAAGCTACGGCCATCGTGCCGTTAAAAAAAGCATCTTCGCCATAACATTCCTCTGTCCGCCCCCAGCGTGGGTCGCGACCGATATCGGCATTTGGCGCACGTACTACCAAACCGCCTTTGTGGTACTTTTCATTCTGAAATAAGTAGCGGGTCTCATAAGCCTCTATCTCCGCAGCCTGTTTCAGCAATTCAGGGTCCCATGTTTCGGCCATGCCGATGGATTGCGGGAATATGGTGGTAGGCGCAGGTGTTTTGCGTCCCCAGCCGCCGGGCAAACCCATAGCCAAGCCATGCAAGCCTTCTACATGCCCGGTTCCTTTTACGCCTAAACGGGCGACGGTTGGATTAGTGCCGAGGCAATTCACCTTCTCATCCAAAGTCATTAATGAAAGGAGGTTCGTGATCCTGTCTTCCGTCGGAAGGTCAGGGTTTTGGAAAGGATATTTATATTGTGCAAATGCCGTCCTGGATAGCAATACCAGGCTCAGCACAAACCAAAATCTTAAGTTTAGGCAGATGTTCATTCTCATATAAGCAGACTTTATTTGATCACTCTTGATTTTCCGTTGTCATCGTAAATAACCACACTCACCACGTCATCATCCAGCTTCATAAATCGTGATGATTGCGACAAAAACGAGGAGCCGTAATAAAACTCTTCCTTGCCTGTTTTTCCGTTTTTGTATTTCAGAAGGGCATAGGCATCAGTTGGTTTGAGTTGGATCGACTTGATCGGCTTGTTCAGCTTAAATACTTTCAATGAATCTTTATTCTGACTGGCAGCTAAAAGGAGATCTCCATTCTTCCAGCGCATTGTTACCAGTGCCTTACCATTCCCAGGGATGTAAATGCCGCTTTGCAAAATGCTGAGTGGCTTAAAGTTTCCGTTGCCGTCGCCTTTCAGCATTAAGCCATTAAGTGCATCATATCTACCTATAGATACATCGGTACCATAGTCGTTTCCGTTGATGACGACATCAAGATTACCGTCACCGTCAAAATCACCGGTTTGCATACCGTTCAGAACAGAAACCTGCGCTTCTATCGGCAGTGGGATCAAGGTAAATTTGCCATTGCCTTCATTCCGCAGATAGCACGATTTAAGCATATTGGCTTTTAGCCGAAGTGCCCCTTGCCGTTGCTCAGGCGAGAGTATTTCATCCATCGTAGCAGTGGCGTATGATTTGTAGTTGGTGAATTTCTTTTTCAGGCTGATCATCTGCTTCAAAATATCATCCCTGCCCTGTACCGGGAATTCCTTCTTCTCGCCATTCTGATCAGGCAGATATAAAGATGGGATCGCAGAAAATCCGCTGTTATCAAAATTCTTGGCGGTGATATAAACCGGATATTGGTCGGTCGGCTGGAACAAGGTATTTTGTCCGGTATTTCCAACTATATAATCCATCCGGCCAATGTGCCTGAAATCCCCGGCCACAACTGAGTTCCACCAGCCAAACTTATCACCAATGCCTGCATTACTGGTCACATCCACATATCTGCCATGCTGATTTTTCAGGAAGGTGATTGGCATCCACTCTCCCGCTAATATCATATCGGGCCAGCCATCGTTATCAAAATCAGTAAACAGTGCGTCGCAAACCATACCGATATTTTTCAGAGCAGGCGCAACTTCGGCGGTCACATCAGTAAATTTCACGTTGCCATCTTTACTGTCATTTCTCAATATGATGCTCGATACCGGTTTCGGATAGCTCCATGGCTCGACGCGGCCTGAGATGAACAGGTCTATTTTACCATCTTTATTAAAATCGCATGCCCGCACGCAAAGCTTGCTCGTAAAGTTTGTGGGTATCGCATCGCTGGCAATGGTAAAGTTTCCTTTGCCGTCATTCAGGTACAATCGATCCTGGTAAGCATCAGTATTGGGCGCTGATGCATAGCCGCCGCTGGCGATATACAGATCCGGCTTGCCATCACCATTTGCGTCAAAAAGCAATAAACCGGCATCTTTAGTGATCCTGGTTTGATCGTTTACAGCCAGCAGGTCTCTTTGCCTGAATTTACCATTAGGTAATTGAAAAAATATCTGAGCGGGATGCATAGAGTTACCGCCAATGATCAGGTCATCCATACCATCGCCATCAGCATCGCCTGCTGCCAATGCAGGACTGTACTCCGACAACTTATGCGGCAACAGTTTCTGAATATTGAAATCGACAAAATCTTTGGTATTATCCTTAAAGCGAATGCCCAGCGAGTCGGTCACTTCTTTAAACAAGGCTTTTGCATCAATCTCCGGGTGAGTATAGTTGTAGTTATCCTTAGCATCAGCAATGCTGACTTTGATCTTCTGATCGGTCTTCACATTAACCAGCTTTTGCATTTTACCACCCTGCCAGCGTATCACTATTGAATCAACTGCAATTGTTTTCCCAAGTCCGAAATGTGCCATCGCTTCATCTGACGATAAATATCCCCGGTAAGGGTCATTCTCATAAACCTGGTGCTTGCCATGGTCGTAATAAATATCAGCCATTGCACCCAGGCCGTTAATGTTTTGTTTATCGCCCTTAAAGCTGATCTGCAGGAAATGAACTTTATCGATACTCTTTTTATCGTCGCGGCTAGTGTTGCGATAAACCAGCGCCTCATCATTGATATTATTGACGATCATATCCATCGCGCCGTCATTGTCAAGATCAGCATAAACCGCACCATTAGAAAAGGATGGAATATTCACACCCCAATCTTTGCTGACATCTTTGAAAGTGAGGTCTCCATTATTTGAGTAAGCATAATTGTGGATCTTGATCTGCGGTATCTGATCCAATATTTTCTTTTTGGCAGTAAGCGCATAGGCATCATGCCTGTAGGTAATAAAATCACGGTCTGATACATCTTTCGGGAAACCATTGGTTACGACGATATCCCGATAACCGTCATTATTAAAATCGACCACAAGCGGTGTCCAACTCCAGTCAGTTTGCGAGACACCACTTAAAAAACCTACTTCGCTGAATGCAGGGCTGCCAATCTTACCCTGCTGCCCCAAACGTGGCCCCTGGTTTATCTGTAAAGTATTGCGCACATACTGGTATTGCGTTCCAAATGCATCAAAGTATTGAAACATCTGGTAACTGTTCGAGCCGAGGATCATCTTTTTCCGGTAGTTATCCTCAGGGTTCATGTCCAGTTCTATCACATCTGCCAGCCCATCATTATTAATGTCAACCACATCCTGCCCCATGGCGTTGTATGAGGTGTGTTTAAAATACTCTTTTGTGCGATTTGTAAAAGTTCCGTCATGGTTGTTGATATAGAGAATATTTTCCGACACAAAATCATCTGACACATAAATATCCTTCCAGCCGTCGTTATTAATATCTACTGTTGTGGCGCCATGCCCGAAGCCGTCAAAACTAATCCCGGCTTTATCTGAAACATCGTGAAATACGGCATGATGTAATTTCTCGTCCCAGTCGTTACGGAACAACCTGCCCCTGCTATGCTCCACCATTCCATTTCGCGGACCAAACAAGTTCGGATTATAGCCTGATGATGCGCTGTTGACTGTCAGGTACATATCCAGGTCCCCATCGTTATCATAATCAAAAAAGCTGGCCATGGTGGATAGTGCCGTCAGGTCGAGGCCATACTCTTTAGCCATCTCCTTAAAATGCGGAATTCCATCTTTATCCACCCCCTGGTTTACATACAACAAATTCCTGCGCCGTGCTGAATCGGGATAAATGGTATTACAAACATAAATATCCATCAGCCCGTCGTTATTGATATCCACAACCGACACTCCACGCCCCCATCTGCCCATGCCGCCTACGCCTGCTTTATCGGTAACATCCTCAAACTTAAAGCCGCCTTTGTTGATGTATAGTTTGTTCGAAACCATGTTGCCGGTGAAATACAGGTCCTGCAAACCGTCATTATTAAAATCCCCGACACCAACACCGCCCCCATTGTAGACATTGGTTACATCCAATGGGTTGATCGAATCATTTTCAACGATCTGGTTATTGAAATGAATTCCCGAATGCGACGATGATATCTGCTCAAAAAGTGTATGCTTTTTGCAGGAAAACAAGACAGTCGAAAGCAGCAGAAAAAGGGGTAAATAAAATTTATTCATCGGGACTAACAGCTAAAAATTACGCATTATTTATCACAATCATTTATTAACAAAAGCCAGTATCTTCTTCATTTCCTGCGGATATACCGCAATGTGATGTGTATGGACAAAAAACTGAACAGGCTGATCTTTCTCGGCAACTTCTACAGATATCACTTTGGTTTGCTGCGCAGGCATGTGGCAGTTTATACAATTAGCCTTTAACACATCGACGGTAAGCTTATCTGACATCTTGCAATAATTATGGTTCTGCACGGTATGACAAGCCAGGCATTTTTGAGTATAAACAGCATCATTACCACGTGTGTTCTGATGAACATCGTGGCAGGTAGCACAATCCATTTTACTGTATATAAAGCATTTGCTGCTTTGCAATAATTGCAGCTGATTACCGTGCACGTCTATATGTGCCGTATCCGACTGGCGCGATACTGCCGGCATTTTAAATTTAGCGAGCGTATCGCCAGGCAAAAACCCGAAAGTCGACCGCAACGAAACACCGGGTTTGCCCGAATGGCATTGGGCACACATATCCAGTTTTTGAGTCCTGCTCAAAGATTTGTAAGTCGTTATAAAACGGGCGGTTTTAACCCCAGGGTTATTGGTTTGAAAGTCGATATGCCGCGCCCCTGGTCCGTGGCACCGTTCGCAATCAATACTATACACCAGCGTGCTTTTATCAAATTGCTCGCTTTTGGCTAGTTGCTGCAGTTGATCTTTCTGATCAGCGATATAAGATGCGTGGCATTCCATACATTGACTGCCAATGGCACGTGATCGTGAAAAATCTAAAAAACTATGCCCATAGCCCGGACTGGTAGACCATCTATGCTGGCTGCTAAAGTATGAAAGCGGCAATTGGTGAAGCTCGTTGCCCTGCCAGTACAAATAGGTTTCGCCTTTAACTCCGCCAAAAACAATATCAAACCGCTTCCTTTGCTTGGGCGTTCCGTTCAGGTAATAGGTTTGGAACAACCCGCTATCCCGTTTTTCCATGACGATCTTTTCAGACTCGTTAATCGGGAACGTATTGGAACTATCCGCAAAACTGCCGTGCACCGTTTGCTCAGTTGCCGGTATCGAAGCGATATAATGCGCGGTATGCAGGTAAGAACTATAAACGTCGCGATGGCATCTGGCACATGCTTTGGAACCGGCGTAAGCGCTGCCACGTGGATCGGCAGACGCTTGTGTGCCGCGAAATTGCAGATACACAACGGTAAGTACAGCCAAGCCAATACCTGTTACTACCAGTACTTTTTTCATAACAGGCTATTATTGTGCAACATTCGCAGATACATTCCCAACCCTGATCTTACCATAGTCTTAAAGGCAAAAAGGCTTTCCCCGTTTGGGGAAAGCCTGATCAATAAACTGATCAACTAACTAACCTTTATTATCTTGTTCTTAACCATTATATGTTTAATAACCAGGGTTTTGAGTCAGGTTCGGGTTTAATCCTATTGCAGCCTGCGGAATAGGCAATATATCGTGCCCTGCGGGGAGCGAAGTAAACCAAACACCATGCAATTTGCCATCTTTAGTCGGACCATATGGATATGTTTCAGGCAGCAGCGAATTATCCGTATTGTAATTGGTGTGAATAAATGCAGCAGCAATACCCGGACCAGCGCGACGCAGGTTATACATCAGTGAATATTCACCGGTAAGCTCATGCCTGTATTCACTCAATACCATTTGCAGCGGATCGACAATCGGATTAGTTGGTTTACCATCATAAGTAAGCCCATCCTGAATAAGCGGTTTACCAGTGCCATCAACAGGTGATGATCCACCCCATGCTCTGTCTCTAACTAATTTTAGATCAGCCATTGCGCCATCGATATCACCAGTATGAACTTTGCATTCAGCTCTGTCCAACAAGACCTCGGCGTAGCGCATCAATATCTGATTTTGTGATCCGAATATGGCCGACGTACCGTTAGCACCTGTCAAGTTAGGGTCGCGCCATTTTTTTGCGCAGTAATAGCCAGAACGGGTTTTATCATCCCCATACCATGGGCGGTTAAGTGTGCCGCAAGTGTTTATGATATTACCGTCATCACCGGTATAGACAGGGTTACCAGCAGCAAATCCAGCTTTCACTACGTCATAGCCTTTTATCCCTCCCCATTTTGTAATAATGCCGGGGCTTACCAGTTGATCACCAGGACCAACAATAGTGGCCAGTTTGCGGGTATCGCCAGCCTGGTATGAATACCACAGACCAGGATTTGCGTAATCATAACCGAAGCCGCTTAGTTCCCATGGCCAGCTGAAATCATCTATCCAGGCAACTTCGCCACCATTTTGCCAGCCGCCATCCCAGCTTTGAGAGCCTTGAATATCGAACTGTATCTCGAATATAGATTCAACGCTATTCTGATGATCGAATTCGCCTACATCGACAAAGCTTGGCAACAGATGATAGTTACTAGTTAGCTCAGTGTTGTTGAAAGCAACCAAAGCTTCAGTATATTTTCCAAGCCACATTTGTGCCGAGCCCTCGTAAGCATAAGCAGCCCCGGTGGTTGCCCGGCCCATCTCAGTTGAAGGAAGCGCAGTTTTGGAAACCAATAATTTTTCCGCCTGCTGCATATCGGATACCACCTGCTGAAATACCTGGTCCTGACTACTTCTCGCGGTTAAACCATCAGAAACAGCGTTTAATTCCAGTGGCACGCCACCAAAAGTGCCTGCCAGGTAATAATAAGACATACCACGCAGAAAGTAAGCCTCTCCCGTTAAACGATCACCCAATGCAGCAGTAACAACGCCTTTTTGTTTTGCGGTGGCAATGATGCCAAAGGCCTGGTTGGCCCTGCCTATAGCTACATACGCGTTGTTCCAGAATGTAGAAAGTGCCCCGAAGTTGGAGTTGATGGTATAAGAGTTCCAGGCAATATCCGCACCATCATTATACCAATCATGGGTTAGGAAGTTTGCATAGTACCATATAGATTTCTTCAGCAAATCGCTGTTTTGATAACCATCATATATACTATTTACCAGCGCCACCACATCCTGCGATTTTTGAAAGCTTGCATCAGCAGTAGAGTTTTGTGTATTGGTCTGGGATAAAAAGCTTTTCTTGCAGCCTCCAATTGGTATCAGCAACGCTGCAAACAAGGCTATAAGGGTAATATTTTTCTTATTCATTTTCATATCTTTAATATTTATCATCCTCATTATTAAAACGTTACATTAAAACCAACTGTGTAATATTTTGATGAAGGATAAGTGCCGTTATCTATACCGGTTTGGGTTGCATAACCACCCTGTGCACCAATTTCAGGGTCAAGTCCCTTGTAGCTTGTAATAGTGAACAGGTTTTGGGTTGATACATATATCCTGATCTTGCTTACTGATAATTTTCTCACCAGGTCTGTAGGCAAGGTATAGCCAACTGTAAAGCTTTTTAATTTCAGGAAGCTGCCGTTTTCGATCCAGGCACTTGAAGGATAAGCGTTACCAATCGAGTTATCGTTATAATATATCCTTGCATAAGTGTTGGATGGGTTTGTTGAGGTCCATGCTTTGGCATAGTACTCCTGGCTGATGTTCTCAACGCCTACGAAACCGCGGTTTTGGAAAGTTTCCAGGTTACTTTCTTCGTAGTTCAATATTTTATTGCCATATACACCGTAGAAGTACATGTTAAAATCCCATGATTTGTAGGTTGCATCGAGGTTGAGGCCGCCAAAGAATTTAGGTTGAGGACTGCCTAAGCTGGTTTGATCCGCTGCGTTTACTACGCCATCTCCATTGATGTCTGCATAATAACGGTCGCCGGGAGCAGTAGCTGCTTGCTGATAAAATTGTGTTACACCACCTGTCTTTGCAGCTGCATTATTATTTAAGGCAGTTATTTGAGCCTGTGACTGGAAAATACCCAGTGATTTATATCCGTAAAACTCGCCAACCGGCTGTCCTATGTTTGTTTCTGTGAATGTGCTCCAGCCATTTCCGTTAAGAGCGATCTGGCCATTTTGTCCCGGAGTAGTAAGCGGGTTGGTAATAAAGTTTGTTCCCGAAAGCAGCGAGGTCAATTTGTTTTGGATGAAAGAGATTGTCAAACCCGCACCGAAATGGAAATCCCTGTTAACCGAATGACCATAGTTCAGCGCAATTTCCCAACCTTTGTTAGTCATCGCACCTATGTTTTTACTTTCGGTGGTAAAGCCTGTCTGGGCCGGAACAGCGATATTCAGCAAGAAGTCTTTAGACCTTCTGTTGAACCAGTCAACGGTCAGTGTAAGGTCTCCATGCAGGAATGAGGCATCCATACCGATATCTGTCTGGTAATCTGTTTCCCATCTTAAATCAGGGTTTGCGGGCTGGGTAGCTGCGATACCTGATTGGTATATTCCATTGTCACCGCCGTTTTTACCAAAAGGGTATCCCAGGTTTCCGCTGGTGCTTGGTAACGATCCGGTTGAATACAATGCCTGGTATTGGAACAGTGGAATAGAACCCTGGTTACCTACCTCGCCATAACCACCGCGGAATTTCAAGTCGGTTATCCAATCAACGTCTTTCAGGAAGAACTCATCTTTAGCTTTCCACATTGCTGAACCTGACGGGAAAACGCCGTATTGGTGGCCAACGTCGAACTTAGAAGAGCCGTCACGCCTGATAGTACCGGTGATATAATACCTGCTATCATAATTGTAACCTAACCTTGCAAATTGTGAAGCCAGAGCTGCAATAGATTGTGCGGTGGTATTCAGTTTCAGCGTACCTGTTTGTACCTGCGACAAATCTTTAATAATACCATTTGGAGGAACACCGCTGCCACTGAACGGATTGTAAGTTGTTTTCTGTTCAGAAACACCGCCTACAAAATTGATGGTGTGCTTGCCGAATGTTTTATCGTATGATATGGTGTTTTCCCACAACCAGTCGAACGAAGTATTCAGATACTGGCTGAACTGCGCATTTTGAGTAGCACCGGCCTGGCTGCCATATTGGTTAACCAAACGGTCGTCTTCCGGCTGATAAAAGTAACCGTTGGAGCCTGTAACTGTTATGCCTGCATTGGTTTTGATCTTAAGTCCGCTAATAATTGTAGCCTCCAATGATGAGTTGGTTAACAGGAAATGATTGATGTTTGAGTACCTGTTGTTTTCAATAGCGAAAACCGGGTTGCTGTACTTAGCAACATAAGTATAGATAGGGTTAAAAAAACCGTAGTTGCCATTCCCGTCGCTTATCTGGCTGGTTACATTGCTGCCGCCATCCAGTGTTGGTGGTAATTGAGCTATTTGTCCCAGACCGGTAGAGCCTGTTCCAAGTGGATTATTCTGATCCTGGTAGGTGTATTTAGCGCTTGTCGAAGATTTCAACCATGGTAGTGCCTGATAATCCAGGTTAAGGCCGAGGGTTACCCTTTTAAAGTATGAACCCAGTACGATACCTTTTTGGTTATAATAACCCACCGATGTTGCAGATTGAACTTTATCATTACCCCCCCTTATGCCCACATTATAGCTTTGGGTTAAACCTGTACGATAAATTGCATTTTGCCAATCGGCATTGGTAAGCGACGACGGGTTGTTCCAGTTTGATAACACGGTAAACTGCTTAGCCGGATCATCAGCAGCCTGTTGCAAAGCCAGGGTAGCAAACTGTTGTGCGTTTAGCAGCTTATATTCTTTTGGTTTGCTTTGAAAAGCACTATAGCCATCTACAGAAACCTGCATGCCGTCTTTCTTGCCTTTTTTGGTAGTGATGATAACGACGCCGTTGGCAGCGCGTATACCGTAGATAGCCGTTGCCGATGCATCTTTCAATACGTCGATCGAGGCGATATCATTCGGGTTGATGTTGTTCATCCCTCCTGAGTTGACAGGGTAACCATCGATAACATACAGCGGTCCGTTTCCACCTTGCGCCAAACTACCTGTACCTCTGATCAGCACGGTAATATTACCGCCGGGAGAGGCATCATTATTGGTAACCTGCACACCGGCAGCACGCCCCTGCAAAGCCTGGTCTAACGTAGTAACCGGTACTTTGGCAATAGTTGCTGCAGATACCGAACTGACAGCTCCCGTCAGGTCTTTGCGTTTAGCTGTACCGTAACCGATAACCACCAACTCCTGCAGAGACTTGTTTTCTTCCGTAAGTTTTACGTTTACTTTTGTGCGGGTGCCTACCTCAACTTCTTGAGTGGTATAACCCACAAAGGCGAAAGAAAGCTTGCTGTTTGGGCCTGTTTTAATGGAATAATTTCCGTTTGCATCGGTAGCTACCGACGCCACGTCACGGTTATTCAGCACCTTGACAGTTACTCCGGGCAAAGGCATTCCGCTCCCGCCGTCGGTCACTGTACCTGTTACTGTTCCGTTTTGTGCATAACCGGAAAGGCTCATCAGCAAGAGCGATAAGCTTACTCCGATTACAACCACAAAATTTTTAATTTGTAGTTTTCCAATCATAAAGTTTGCAATTCTTAAAAAGGTTAATATTGGTTTTGAACTGGTATGAGTTATCGCGTCTCCGGTTACCGGAAATACCACGTGCATCATATCGAAATAAAATTATGGGAGTATAGCAACAGCCTGTAACACAAATGTTAACGTTTATGATACAAATGTTAAAGCATCATAATATCATTGATTATCAATAATTTACGAATATCATAGTGTACGAAATGCAAAAATCACATTAACTTACTGAGGTAATAGCGTAATAAAAGTGCGATTGCAATATGGTTTCAGCGGGAAAGCAAAAATTTGCAAAGTGCAACCGTGACAGTACGATGTCAGATTTGACAACTTTAAAAAGTTATCAAATTTTAAAGCTGGAATTTGTGCCTATTCAAACTCGTTAACTACCTGTAATGGTTCACGTTTACGAAGTTCGTTAAGATACTCCGAAGGCAGTGTCCCGTACTCTTCTTTAAACACTTTTGAGAAATAGGTTGGGTTATTAAAGCCCACTTCATAGGCGATGCTGGCAATGCTGAGTTTGCTTTTCTCCAGCAATTGCACAGCGCGTTTCAGGCGGATAGTGCGGATACATTCGACTGGGGTTTTGCCTGTCAGGGTTAATAAGCGTTTGTAAAGCGATACCCTGCTGAGTGACATCTGGCGGCTCAATTCTTCTACAGAGAAATTCGGATTAGTGATATTCTTCTCGATACAAGCCAGCGTATTTTTCAGGAACTTTTGATCTTCGGAGATAATATCCATATCCTGCGCCTGTATCTCCACCTGTTTCTGATAAGTTTTTTTCAGTGTTTGCTGCATTTGCAACAGGCCATTAATTTTTGATAGCAGTATCTCAAAGTTGAACGGCTTTGTGATGTAATCGTTGGCGCCGCATTCGCTACCAGCCAATAGATCGGCTTCTTCGCTCAATGCCGTCAGTAATATAATGGGCGTATGAGCAGTACGCTCATCATGCCTGATCTTAGTACACAGATCCAGACCGTTCATTTCAGGCATGGCAATATCACTCACCACTAAGTCGGGGTGCATGGCTAATGTCTTTTGCCAGCCATCCTTGCCATTAATAGCTTCGATGATATGGAAATTTTGTTTCAGGTTATCTTTCAGGTAGAACCTCAAATCATCATTATCTTCTATCAGCAGAATAACGGGCTTTTTGCCTGAATCAAGAATATGCTCATTCGATTTTGATGTACTGCCCGAATGCTTGATAGCCGGAGTTGCCTGGCTAACTTTTTCATGATCAGCACATACCGGGATACGTATGGTAAAGCAGCTGCCATCGCCCGGCTCGCTTTCTACATAAATCTCGCCATTGTGCATCCGGACAAACTCGCGGCTGATAGACAGGCCAATACCGCTTCCCTGGTTCAGCAGGCTTTCAGGCAGGTTGTCCTGGAAGAAGCGCTCGAATATCTTTTCCTGCTTCTCTTTAGGTATACCGATACCGGTATCCATCACTTTTATCTCGAGCAGTTGCTCTGTATCATTATCTTGATTATCAGCCAAACTCAGGAATACACTGATATGGCCACCTGATGAAGTAAACTTGAAGGCGTTGGATAGCACATTAAACAGCACGCGTTCGATCTTATCCCTGTCAAAACTAGTCGTCAGATGTTCTACTTCGCTATCAAATACATAGTTGATGTTATTCTGATCGGCCATATCGGCAAATGAGAAACAAACTTCCTTAATAAAGTGAGCGATATCCCCTTTTTGCAGATTAAGCTTCAGTTCCTTGAACTCCATCTTACGAAAATCGAGCAGCTGGTTTACCAGGTTCAGCAAACGGCGACCGTTTCTTTTGATCATCAAAAGCTGTTGCTGATGTTCTGGTTTGTCGTTATGCTTTATGAGCGTATCTATTGGAGATATGATCAATGATAACGGTGTTCTGAACTCGTGGCTAACGTTGGTAAAGAATTTGATCTTCATCAGGTCCAGCTCGTGCATGCGGCGGGCTTCTTCACGCTCTTTTGCCAGTTTTCTTTCGGCTTCGAGTTCATGCTGTTTTTGCTCAAACTCCCTGCGGATCTTCAAAATACCCCGGTGACGGATGTACCACAATAATCCGGCGAAAGCTATCACATATAATATGTATGCCCATGTGGTCTTCCAGAAAGGAGGCAATATTTTAATGTTCAGCGTAGCATAGCTTTCGTGGCCTGGGTCATTTGGATTGCTGGCCTTTACGTTTAATGTGTAATCGCCGGCATCCATGTTGGTGTAAGTTGCTTTGCGCGAACCCTTTGGCGCAACCAGCCATTGTTTGTCGAAACCATCTAATTTATATTGATAGATGATCTTATCCGGATTAAAATAATCACAGGCAGCAAACTCTATGCTAAAAACATTCTCATCATGCTTCAGCACCAGCGATTGCGTTTCGGTGATCGATTTGGTCAATACCACCCGCCCTTCAATCGTATCGCCCACCTTGGCACTCCTGTTAAACAACTGGAAGTCGGTAAATATAAGTTTGGGTTTTAATGAAAAAGCATGGATACTTTCCGGGTTGAACCAGTTGAAACCATGAGCTCCGCCAAATATTATATCCCCACTCCTGGTTTTGTAGGCAGCATTAGCATTGTATTCTCTTCCCTGCAAGCCGTCAAACTCATCGTATTTATGTACCTGGTAGCTATTCGGATCGTTTGGCTTACTCAAATTTATGCTGACCAACCCATTGGCAGTGCTGATCCACATCACCCCACTTTTATCTTCCAAAATGTTCAGCACGCTGTTGGTCGGCAAGCCTTTACGTTCATCAACATTGGTGAATGTATTGGTTTTGGTATTGAGGATACTCAGACCATCTTTAGTGCCCAGCCAAAAAAAGCCGCGGCTATCCTGGATGATGCTATTCACATCGTTATCGATCAGGCTATTCGCATTCTTGGGATTATTATAATAGTGTTTTACAGCACCAGTTGCTTTTTCAATAATGTCGATGCCTTTATCCCGCCCTATCCAGATGTTCTTCTGTTTATCCTCATAAATTACAGCGGTGTACTCTGAGGTCATTGCATAATGCGGGTGAATAAAGCTGTCCGTTTTAGGGTCATAGATATTCATCGCGCCGGCAAAGGTACCTACCCACAGTTTTTGTGATGAGTCTTCGAAAATGCTGTAAACGCGATCATCCGAAATACTTTCCGGCACCTGGTCGTTATGACGGTAGTGAATAAATGTATTTCCATCCAAACGCTCCAATCCACCGAAATAAGTACCTATCCACAATCGGTTTTGATGATCGACATGCAGACTGACGATCACATCATTTGATAAGCTTTTTGGATCAGCTGGGTCATGTTTAAAGCGGCTATATTTTTTGGATGTTTTATCATAAAAGATTAATCCGCCGCCATTGGTACCTATCCAAAGATTTCCTTTTGCATCTTCTACGAAGCAATCCACATCTTCATAAGGCAAACTGGCACTATTAGAAAGATAATGCTTAATGAGCGGGAACTGGATGATGCCTTTATGAAAATAGCTTACTCCCTGTTTATAGGTTCCAGCCCAGATGATGCCGGTATTGTCTTTGTAAAGTTCAACACAATCACCGCTTAGAGATTTGCCATCATCTTCTTTATTAAGCAGGTAAGTTATCTTATGTGTTTGTGCATCAACCAGGTTAATGCCGCCATGATCTGTACCGATCCAGATATTGTTATCGTTGCCCTGAACGATGCTGTTGATCACATTGGTGTTGAGGCTGATCTGCGGCGTGTCTTTGCCATAATGCGTTAAGGCTTTGGTTTCCGTATTGTAAGTGTAAACTCCTTCAAATGTGCCTGCTGCGTATATCCACAGGTTTTGGTCGTTACCCAATATAACCGAATAAACTTCAGGCCGGTTTTTAGATATTCTATTTAAACTAAAATCTCTTAAAAGCAAGCGGTTGGTTTGGATATCCAGCTCATCTATCACGCCATCACTATAAACGAACCACACTTTGTTATTTCCGCCGTCAACTACATCTGTTACATTGTCCGAGTGTAGTATTGCCGGGTAGTTTGCGAGCGTACTGTAAGTGTGGGTTGTTTTATTGTGTGTATTATAAAGAAATACGCCCTTATTATTTGTCAGGAACCAAAAGTTGCCGCTGTTATCCTTTCTGATTGCGGTTAGCTGGTCAGTTGGGACTTTATAGCGCGATAACTCATGAAGCAGATCGTTGGCGAATGATTCAGTATTTGAATTATAAACGCTGATGCCGCTATGAGTGTATAGCCACATGCTTCTGTCGGGGCCTTCCTCGATTCGCATTACATTATTATCGATCAATGAGTACGGATCACCGGCCTCATGCTTAAACACTTTGAACTTATAGCCATCGTACCTGTTCAGCCCTGATGTAGTACCGAACCACATAAAGCCGTTGGCATCCTTAAAAATGCAGCTAACGCGATTGTTTGAAAGACCATTGGAAATATCGAGATGCGAAAACTGATAAATATTCTTCTGTGCGTACAAATAAGAGTGCACGACAAAAAGTGATAAGATCGATATAACAACCCTGAAACGCATAGTCAATAATTGGTCCCGCCAGTATCCTGAGAGATTAGATACCGATGCACTAATATATTAATAATTGTATGTTAAACAATTAATTGGCGAAAATATATTGCGATTCGGTAATTGACGTACACTCGCAACATTTTCCGATTTAAATTTAATATAAACGATGTCATTTCGAACGAGCGGCTGGGGCAAGAGTATGTGGGCGAGGAGAAACCTTCTGCACCTTGCATATTCGACCTGTATATTCGTTATGCAAATCGTATAAGATTTCTCACCCGCGCCACTACACAGACCAGCCCTACGGGTTCGAAATGACATGATTTTTTTATTTTCAAATTAATGTACAACTATACATCTAACGCGTAATCAACGTCGCCTGCACAACTATCGGCTTTACGCCAAACGCAGGGCCGCCCCAATCTGTTTCATCTCCGTTAAGTATACGCAACGGTTTAAACATTCCGTTGTGGTAAACGCCTTCTTCGGCCTTGAGGTATTGCCAGGCCTTACCGTTGTTTTTACCTGTTGGATGAAACGTAATATTGCACAGCGATCCGATCAATATAAATTTATTCTCCCCTAACTGCACGATCATCATTTTGCCGTGAGGTTCTTTATTCTGAAACTTATCTCCTCCTCGGCGCGTACCGAATGTTACTACAGCCTGCCATGCGCCCAGATCGATGGTTTGATTAGCATGATCTTCGTGTTCCACCACGGCTTTTACCTTTCCTTCAAATGACCATTTTGCAAGTTCAGATGCCATTGGTGATAACGCTTCATAGTCCTGGGCAAATGGTGCAAGTTTTTCCTTAAGTTCTGTTTCTGTTAAACCCCTTTCGTTATCATCTATACCAAATGGTGAAAAACCAATGCCGCCGTGTGCGATAACATCATACAGGTATCTAGCCTTATCAGGGCTTAAACCTGCTTCAGGAACAAAAAGCGTATTGTCCGGGCGGTCATATAATTCGATCACTTTTAATATGCGCTCGCTCCCTTCCAAATAGATATCCGGCGCAACCAGGTCAAGTGCAGGCGCGGCCACCTTCCAAATAGGGATCACATTATCAGTTGGACCGCCACTTTCATAATTAGTTGCAGGTGGGTTGGTCAGTGGATCGCGAAGGGCTGCGTTGGTGTACATCGGCAATGGGTATTCTTTTTTACCGGCAGCAGCCACCTGTCCGATAAAACGGGCTGTTGACCATGCCTGAAAATATTCATCGGCCCTGTCGCCAAATACTTTTGACCATGTACCCTCTGAGCCTGTCGGCACATTTAATGCTTTCAGCACTTCAGGCTTTAATAATTCAGCAGGAACAGGCTCTTCAAATAGCTTTTGAGCCGCGGCAGAGTAATCGCGCACGCTACCCCATGAGCCGGATTCGTTCTCCACCTGCATCATAATCACCGTATGCTGCGGGTCTGCTTTTTTCAGGTAACGCATTACGTTTGAAAAAGCATTGACATCGGCATCAAGCGTTGCCTTTATATGAGGTGACGGCGAATCAATAGGCTGGCCATTTTTCCCGGTGATATTGGGGTATTTGGCCGGCTCCATCTTCATCCATTCGGGCATATAGTGACTGCTCCCATTTTTCCAGGTACCAAACCAAAGCAACACTAAACGTATCTTATGCTGGCGTGCCTGAGTAAGTAAAGTATCGACAATGGAAAAATTAAACTTGCCGTGCTGGGGTTCTATCTGTTCCCAGTAAATCGGCACTTCCACCGTATTGGCATGCATCAGTTTCACAGCCTTCCATACCCCCGGCATCATACCAGGCCAGCCGCTGGAATTGTGTGCCTGGCCGCCCAGCATCAGAAAAGGTTTGCCATCTACCAATAAGGCATGGCGGCCATCTTTTTCAATGATTTTTGGCATTGAGCTCTGGGCGAATGCATTTGTGCACGACATTAATACAAGGCAAAAGAATATAGTTTTTGTCATTCTCATTATGATATTTACAATTTTACCACAGTAGCTTTGCCTGAATACTGCACCACCTTATCAAATTTTTGTGCGATAGTGACACCAGTGCCCTTATCCTTGCCAACCAGCACCACATTAAATGTATGATGTTTTAGCATCCCGGGGAAATTGCCTTTGGTATCAGATATCGTCAGTTCACGGGTTTTATCCTTCCAGCTGATGGTAAAATTGGCATAAGCTCCTTTTTCATAATTGTAGTTATCGGCCTCATCCTCGTACATTTTGAAAGAACCATCCGCACCCTGGTAAATACGCAGCTCGATCTTGTCGGCAGGCTTTTGCGTAGCATATTCCATCTCCGGTCCCATTGGGATAATTGAGCCTGCTTTTACATAAAGCGGCATCGTAGCTATTGGTGCAGAGGCATCAATTGTTTTTCCGCCGTTGATTTCTTCGCCGGTCCAGAAGTCGTACCATTTGGTTTTAGGCAGATAGACTTTTCTTTCCTTCTCGCCTTGTGCCGTTACCGGGTTCACCAAAAATGCAGGACCAAACATGTACTGATCAGGGATACTATAAGTGTTAGGATCTTTTCTGAAATCAAAAGACAGCGAACGCATCATGGTGTAATTATCCGTAGTTACACGTCCCGCCAGCGAATAGATATAAGGCAGCAATCTGTAGCGCAGGTTATCGTATTTTAACAGGGTGGCCTTGGTATCTGCATCCCAATTATCAGAGAACAGGGCACGTTCACCTTTGCCGTGAATACGGAATATCGGGCAAAACGCACCAAACTGAAACCAGCGTGTAAACAGCTCCCTGAATTCAGGCTTTGACCAATCCGGTGCTTTCCAATAATACTGGTAACCACCGATATCTGATGTCCAGTATGGTATTCCCGATGCACAAGCATTAATTCCCTGCGGCACCTGTTCTTTAAGCGAATTGAATGAACAAAATATATCCGATGACCATAAAGTAGACGCATTCCGCTGAACACCTGCGAAAGATTGCCTTGCCAGAAAGTATGCGCGTTTACCCGGGATATCTTTACGCCAGCCTTGGTAAATGCCTTTGGTATGTTCCAGTGAATAGGTATTAAAATAATCTATCCCTTTGCCGGTGTAAAATGTGGCCTGGCGGCGGGCATCCAGTAGCTTTCCGTTATCCGGTTCGCATTGGTCTATCCACCAGGCATCCCAGCCGTAGCGTTTTACCAGGCTGTCGCGGGCTTGTTGCCAGTAAAGATCGCGCGCTTTTGGGTTATGTGCATCGTAATAAGTATCAAATGTATGGGTGACCACGTTGTCCCAGGTGATGCTGGTTAGTCCGCCCATTTTTTCCAAAGCATCGTAGTTTTTGGTGCCTTTTCCAAATACCGGCCAGATGGAGATCATGCCATGTATATGCGCTTTGTGTAACTCATCCACCAATTCTTTAGGGTTTGGATAGCGCTCTGGTTTCATTACATGTGAGCCGATTGGCAGTGGATCCCAATAGTACCAGTCCTGCACGATCACGTCTACCGGGATATGATTATCACGATATTTATCCTTAACAGACAGAATTTCCTTCTGGCTCATATACCTGTCTTGCGACTGAAACAACCCGAACGCCCATTTAGCATACATAGGTGCTTTGCCTGTTGCTGTACGATATAAGTTGATTATCTGGTCAAAATCTGGACCGTAGAAGAAATAATAATCTACCTGCTTGCCACTCTCTGATACATATTTGAATTTGGTGTTGTTATCAACCGTGCCATAAAAGTTAGAGGCCGAATAATTGTCCCACATCAAACCATAGCCATTTGTAGACAACAGTACCGGGATAGCGCCGGTCATATAGCGGATAGCCAGATCCTGGTTGCGCCCTTTATAATTGATGGACAGGCTATCTTCCGGATGGCAACCCAAACCGTAGAGTGCCTCATTTGATGGCGAGTTGAATTCGGTACTCACATTATAGGTTTCGATACCTGCAACCGTAGCAGCCTTCATGATTTTGTTTTCAGAACCTTCCGATGTGATCGTCTCACCTTTCAGATTTTTATAGGTGATGGCATTGGTGGCTTTGTTAATAACGACTTTCAATCGCTTCGTGGTAATGGTATAATCAGCTTTATCCTGGTCGAATTTAAACGTGGTCGGCGACCATTTGTGGTCGATGACCAGCGAGTTGAATTTAGGGAATTCATCAAAAACGGTGTATTTCACCTCGATCACATCGTCCTTGCAGATCACAATTTTCATCACGCCTTTATCAAGCTTAAAGACAACTTCGTTTGATTTTACCTGGTACGATTTAATAGCTGCAAAAGAATTTATGGCATTGAAGCACACAAAAGCGGCCGATAAAGAAAATAGTTTTAAAAAATTCAGGGCAGTAGTTTTCAATCTCATTTTTCGATCCTGATATTACGGATTTTTACTCTAATTACCTAATAACAAATAGTTTATCAACTGGAATAGCGACTTAGCAGTCGCCGTCCCATCATTGGTTGGTTCCAAAACTACCGGATTATTTGTCTATAGCGGTGATACAAAAAGTTCATTTTAGGTATAAAAATGTTAATCGGGGGCCGGATGTGGGTCGATTTAAATCCTAAAATCCCTGTTTCATCAAGAATTCATCCCGGCTGATGTAAAATTTTATACCCGCTCGTGAGGTTGGCGTTACTTCGTGACATATTCATTAATCAATTAAACAGAAAACAATGAACAATCACTTCCATCACGATCATTCACATGCCCACGACCATAGTGGCGATGGCATCGACCGCAGGGGTTTCCTGGAATGTATGGCCTGGGCCGGCACGGGCGTACTATGGATGATGACTGGCGGCGTATTGAAATCATACGGTATGAGCCAGATGTTAGATCGTGCAACTGGCCAGCTTAAAAGCGGACTGGTGGTACCGAAATCGGATTTCAGTTTTGTGCAGATCAGCGACAGCCATATAGGTTTTACCAAAGCAGCTAACCCGGATGTGGTAGGGACCCTGCAAGCTACCATTGATAAGATCAACGCCATGCCATCAGCGCCATCCTTTGTATTGCATACCGGTGACTTGACGCATTTGGCACAAGCAGACGAATTTGACACGCTGGAACAATCACTGAAAAGCGTTAAAACTGATAAGATATTCTATGTACCCGGCGAGCACGATGTGACGGACAACGGCAAACTTTACCTGGAACGTTACGGCAAAGGCACCAAAGGCGATGGCTGGTATAGCTTTGATTCGAACGGCGTGCATTTCATCGGTTTGGCGAATGTAACTAACCATGTGGATGGAGGCTTAGGCTATCTCGGACCAGATCAGTTAAAATGGCTGGCTGACGACCTGAAAGCTTACTCTGACAGCACCCCGATAGTAGTTTTTGCGCACATTCCGCTGTGGGCCATCTACCCGCAATGGGGCTGGGGAACGCAGGACAGTGAGCAGGCTTTGGCTTTACTCCGACGCTTCGGGTCGGTATCGGTATTGAACGGGCACATCCATCAAACCATACAAAAGGTGGAAGGGAATATTACTTTTCATACGGCTAACTCGACGGCGTTCCCGCAACCTGCTCCCGGATCAGCGCCATCACCTGGCCCAATGAAAGTTCCGGCTGAAAAACTGCGCGGTTTACTTGGGTTGACCAGCGTGAATTATCTTGAACATAATCATACACTAGCAATAACAGACACACCACTTATAAAATTGAGTAATTAAAAAGATCAACCGGCTTGGCGGTTAGGGTTGATAGTTGGAGCTGCCTTTCGGGGCAGTTCCTTTTTTAGACGCATTAGAACAAATCAAACAAATGAAAAAAACAATCTTCTTATTATTAATATCTCTTTTCGCTGCACATGTAAAGGCGCAGTACGTACCTGCGGATAAAGGCTCAACCCTGTCTTTTAAGATCGGCAATTTTGGATTCGATGTAAGCGGATCGTTTACCGGCTTTAAAGGCGCGATAAACTTTGATCCTCAAAACATCGCCTCCAGCAGTTTTGATGTTACTGTCGATGCCTCCACCGTAAATACGGAAAATAATTTACGCGACGAGCATTTGAGGGGCCCATCTTATTTTGATGTAAAAAACTATCCCACAATTCATTTTGTATCGGCTAAGATTACATCGTCCGGAGGCTCCTTTACGGCATACGGGAAGCTGACCATCAAAGGCAAAAGCAAAGACATCAGCATACCATTTACGGCAACACAGGGAGCTGATGAGTACTCGTTTAAAGGGTCATTCAAAATAAATCGCAAGGACTTTGGCGTGGGCGGCACAAGCACCATCTCCAACGAACTGGAGGTTTCTCTGAATGTACTGGCTAAAAAACAGACTACTATATGAAACTCCGCAAGACTTTAATGATACCGGGACTATTGGCTTGCGTGGTTATCACCAGTATGGCGGCAACTAACTCCACAAAAAAAGAGGACGTGAAATACACCAACCTGAAAGTGCTGCCGAAGGATATCAGCTCAAAAGAGCTACAGTCAATCATGGCAGATGACTTTGAGGACGGCCTGGGAGTAAGCTGCGGATTTTGCCACGCCAACGCCAAAGACGGGCACGGCCTTGATTTTGCCAGCGATGCAAAACCTGAAAAGGAGATCACCCGCGCTATGATGCGGATGACTTTGGGGATCAATAAAAAATACTTTAAAGCAAAGCATCCGACCATAGGCAGCGATGCGCTGACGATTACCTGCACCACCTGTCATAAGGGTGAGGCATTCCCGGATGGAGCAAATCATTAAAACCCTCCTTATTACTCGTAAAGAGAGGTTGGTACATTCGCTGGCTAACGGAGTAAGATCGGGTGAGTTTATACGAGCTGTCCTGACGCAAATAATTTGTGGCAAGTTTGCTCACCCGATGGCTTCGTTAGCCAGCGGATGGTCGCCGCTCTCCGGTAAACGCGGAAGAAAAAGTTAAAGCATTGAAATAATTGATAAAAGCTATATAATGTATATTTTCGACGAAGAATACGAAAGAGTTTTGAAACTCAACAAATTAGCATATCACTTGCTGTTTTGGCTGTTTGCCTATTTGTTCTGGATATTTATTTTCAGGAACGGAACGCTGGTGCTTACACATGCCATCACCATCCAATTTTGCTACCTCGTGTTCATAGCCGGCAACTATTACTTTAACTGGCTTTATACCGTACCACGCCTATTGAACAACAGGAAATACATAGCTTTCGGGCTATGTTTTCTTTTTGGGGTGATTGTTGGTGCGGTACTACGAGTACCTGTTTCCTACCTGGTCAATACCTATCTTTTTAAGGCCGACACCAGTCATTTTAATATACTGAAGGTCTTTTTCGATTCCTTCGTCAATATCCTGTTCTGGATAGCTTTGATACTGGCTGCCAGGTTGATCATCGAAAAAATCAAATCTGAAAGATACATCGAGCAGATAGAAAAAGAGAAGTCCGATAATGAACTGAATTTTTTGAGGGCGCAATTCAACCCTCACTTTTTGTTCAATTCTATCAATTCTATCTATGCACATATAGATAAAACCAATAAAGTTGCGCGTGATATGCTGCTTGTTTTTTCGGAGATGCTGCGTTATCAATTGTACGAGTGCAATGTAGAGCAGATAGAGCTGGAACGTGAGATCAATTATATCCGTAACTATATTGCTATTCAAAAAAGCAGGATCGACGAATGCATACAGGTCTCTTTTTGCGCTAAGGAAACCAACGGCAGTCTGCTGGTGCCACCGCTTATCCTGATCACTTTTGTTGAAAATGCCTTTAAATATGTTGGCTTTAATGAGAATAGGAATAATAGAATTGAGATCACACTTAAGCATCATGATAACCTGCTTGAGTTTTCTGTGTTTAATACTAAAGATTCATTTATCGATCATGCAAAGGGCGCATCAGGGTTGGGTATTGCCAATGCACAACGAAGATTAGAGTTACTTTATCCCGGCAGGCATATTTTAACTATTGACAACCAGGAAAACACCTATACCGTTTGCTTAACTTTGAACGATCTATGAACTTGAATTGCATAGTTGTTGATGATGAGCCGATAGCCCGCAAGCTGTTGCAGGAATATATTGAAGAGATAGATTTCCTGACGCTGGTTGGTACGGCTGAAAATCCGCTGAAAGCAATTCCGATGCTCAAGACTGATGATATCGACCTGGTATTCCTGGATGTGAACATGCCTAAAATGAGCGGCATGGAATTCCTGAAATCATCCACCAATCTGCCGATGATCATCATGACCACCGCTTATGGTCAGTATGCATTAGAAGGTTACGAAATGGCTGTGGTAGATTATTTGGTGAAGCCCTTTTCATTAGAGCGATTTATAAAAGCCTGCCAGAAGGCATTGGAGTTAAAAGCGCTACGATCCAGGAAAGAGTTGCAAGAAAAATCTGAGCCAGATTACTTCTATGTAAAATGCAATAACAAGATAGAACGTATTGTATACGACGAACTGCTTTACATAGAAGCAATGGCGAACTACATTACCCTATACACGATTTCTGGAAAGCTAGTAGTGTATCTTACCATCAAAGGCATTTTGGAGAAACTACCCAAGCAGAACTTTATACAGGTACACAAAAGCGTGATAGTTAATGCCGATAAGATCAAATCTATTGAAGGCAACCTGCTGCATATCGGCGATACTAAAATTACGATGAGTGCTGGCTTCCATAGTGAGGCGATGGATAAGATTTTGAGGGATAGATTTATAAAAAGGTAACTTGTTTCCATCTCTTGAGTTTCTCTTTTAGTAAATTTGGTTAGATTGCCATAGTTAAAATTCGTATACGGACTAAATTACTAAACCTTATTTGTTAAGCCACTATGCAGGAACTAATAACTGTTGAATACCTACAGCAATTTATTGCCAAACACAAGATCGAATCTAAACCAACTCAATCTAAACTCTGTATTCCAATAATACAACGAATGCATCAAAAAATGCTAAAGGGAATAAAATTTGATGACATTAAAATATGTGATAATCTGATCATAGACGGACATCATAGATATATTAGTTCATTGCTTGCAGACATCCAACTTACTTCTGTTCCGACTCAAAAAACATCTGCTACTCAAACATTTGATTGGAAAAACATTGAATTTGACGAAAATGATTGGGATACAGAATCGAAAATTCAGTATCTAAACGAACAGGATGCAAAATACAACAACATAGATATAGACGTTTTAAGGCAAATTACCTCAAACAATAAATAAGTTGTAAATTTGTATTATGTTGATATTGTTAGACATAGATGGAGTAATGGTTCCTGCAACCATTTGGAAAAAACCTGAATTTCTTAATGATGGGTTTCCTATGTTTAGCAGTAAAGCTGTTCATGCGCTTCAGAAGATCATTTCCGAAACAGACGCTAATATTTTACTGACAACCTCTCACAAGTCAAAATATGACACTAATCAGTGGCGTGCTATTTTTCAATCAAGAGGTGTTATTGCAAATAGAATCAGTCAATTGCCTGACAACCTTTCGAATTTAAATCGCAAAGATGAAATTTTGAAATGGCATCATTCAAACCATAGCCATGCAGAAAATTTCGTAGTTATCGATGATGATAAATTACTGAATGATTTGCCGCCTAATATTAAATCGAATTTGATTTTAACCAGTCCTTCTGTAGGTTTAACCGATGAGCTTGCCAATGATGCGATTGAGATTCTTAATAAGAAATCGCTAAGCCATTCTTAATAAGCAAACAAAAAAATCCCCCCGACGACATCGGGGGGATCTAATCAACCAATTACGCTCAATCCCATAAGCGCATTATTTTTCGTTCGACAGCGAGTAAGGAAAGTCACTGTCCTTTACACCTCTTTGTTTGTTTGGCGTGGCCGACATGTTGTAGTTCAGCACAGCGCCCTGCAGTAATGTTTTATGATCTAAATAGTTCAGATCATAAGGCTTGCCGTTGTAGGTAAGCGTACTCACATATTTATTAGCGGCATTGTTATTTGGCGCGTTGATGATAACCTTTTTACCATTCTCCAGGGTTACAGTAATCTTGGTGAACAATGGTGCACCCAGCACGTACTGTCCAGCAGCAGGACAAACCGGATAAAAACCTAAAGCCGAGAATACATACCAGGCAGATGTTTGGCCGTTATCCTCATCCCCGCAATAACCATCTGGGGTGGCTTTGTACATCTTGTTCATGGTTTCACGGGCCCAGTATTGGGTTTTCCAGGGTTCACCTGCGTAGTTGTACAGGTATATCATATGCTGAATAGGCTGGTTACCATGCGCATATTGGCCCATGCCGGCAATCTGCATCTCGCGTATCTCATGGATCACTTCGCCGTAGTAGCTATCGTCAAAAATTGGCGGCAGGGTAAATACCGAATCCAGTTTGGAAACGAATTTCTTTTTACCACCCATCAGGTTAACAAGGCCCTGAATATCGTGAAATACCCCCCAACTGTAGTGCCAGCTGTTGCCTTCGGTAAAGGCATCACCCCATTTAAACGGATTGAATGGTGTTTCCCACGAGCCATCTTTATTTTTACCGCGCATCAAACCGGTCGAAGGGTCGAACAGATTTTTGTAGTTCATACTTCGTTTCTTGTAAATACCGATCTCTGATTCCGGCTTATTCAATGCTTTACCTAATTTATAGATCGCGAAATCGTCATAAGCATATTCCAGCGTACGGGCAGCATTCTCGTTGATCTTTACGTCATAAGGCACGTAACCCAGTTGGTTATAATATTCCACCCCGCGACGGCCAGCAGCACGTGGGCCCATATTATTAGCGTCATGAATTAACGCCTTATATAACGTCTCGATATCATACCCACGCAGACCTTTCAGATAAGCTTCTGACACGATAGAAGCTGAATTATTACCCACCATCACGTCCGCATAACCGGGACTGGACCATTCGGGCAGCCAGCCACCTTCTTTGTAATCGTTCACCAGGCCTTCCTGCATTTCTTTGTTGATGGAAGGATATACCAAATTCAGGAACGGATATAATGCACGGAAGGTATCCCAGAAGCCGGTACCGGCAAACATGCGTCCCGGCAATACCTCGCCGTTGTATGGGCTCCAATGTACGATCTCATTTTTCGCATTGATCTCATACAGCTTATTAGGGAAGAACAGCATACGGTACAAGCATGAATAGAACGTGCGTTGCTGATCCAGCGAACCGCCTTCAATTTGCACCCGGCTCAATGTTTTATTCCATACTTCTTTTGCTTTTTGCGCGGTAGCGTCGAAGCTATCGTTTCCTAATTCTCGTTTCAGATTCAATTCAGCCTGCTCAATGCTGATGAAGGATGAAGCCACCCTCAGGTGTACTTTTTCACCTTTCGCAGTCTTAAATCCGATAACGGCACTGGCATGTTTTGAGTGAACTTCAGAAGAATCTACCTGCGTACTATCGCTGAATAGACGGGTTAACGCAATCGGTTTATCTACATAGATCACGAAATAATTCTTAAAATTCTTCAGTGGTCCCCATGAGTGGCGCGTTGAATAGCCTATGATCTTCTTTTCACCCGGAATTACTTTTACATACGATCCCTTATCAAAAGCATCGATCACAATAAATGAGCTGTCGCTTTTTGGGAAAGTGAAGCGGAACTGTGCGCTTCGTTCGGTTGGTGCAATCTCCGTAGTTACGTCATGATCAGCCAGGTAAACGCTGTAATAGTATGGCTTCACGATCTCGGTCTTATGCGAGAACCAGCTTTGGCGACCGTTTTGGGTCACTTTCAGATGACCGGTTTCAGGCATGATGGCAAACTGGCCATAATCGCCCATCCATGGTGAAGGCTGATGCGTTTGCTTAAAACCGTTGATCTTGTACGAATCATAGGTATACTGCCAACCGTCGCCCATTTTACCGGTTTCGGGTGTCCAAAAGTTCATGCCCCAGGGTAATGCTATGGACGGATAAGTATTCCCGTTTGACATGTCATACCGGGATTGCGTGCCCATCAGTGGGTTTACATAGTCGGTAAGCGCAGTTTGTTTTTGCGCAAATACCGAAAATGGCAGTAAAAAGAATAATAGAAAAAAGCGTGATTTCATGTATTGTATATGTGTTTATAGCGATAGGTTCTAAGCCCATCGCTATGAATTAATTGCAAAAGTTCTGGCTCCGGAACACTACCATTCTATATCCACTTTAATGCCGTCCGGACTATTATCAAAACCCAGGAAAAGCGTGTGCGACGATTCATCCCATGTTGATTTCACATCGTTTACGGTCTTTCCTTCGTGATCTGAAACCGTAATTTTTCCCGGTTTCGAAGGTAGCAAAACACGCGAACTATTTATGGTATTTACCGGACTTTTAGCTGTAAAAGTGTAACTGTTTTGTGTTGATTTACTGTCATAAATTCTTGATGCTGAAGCCAGCACTTTTGGCTGTTTTTTATCAGCAACACGGCTCAGGTCATATAATAATGATTGCTCACCCGGTGGAACTACTTTTTCGCTCAGAACAGGCAGTTGCGGATCGAACAGATCTATAACAGGGCCTTTTACGGTGTACGGTTTGCTATCCGGGTTCTCGTCCAATACAGAGATGATATCATAAGGGCCACGCTCCAGGTAGAAGTTATTTTTGAAAGTCAATTGACCTGCGTGGGCATCTTTTTCGTAGGCCGATTTTATCCCTTTAATATATTTCTCGTCCTCGCCATTCTGCATGGCAAACTCCTTAGGGTTTTGGCGGATGACATAAACCGCGCCTTTGCCAACTACATACCTGTCCTTACCTGCAACCGGAGCAATCCCTAATAGCTTAAATAAATGTTCAGACGGTGCTTTGTACTTCTGGCCTTTTGTATTCCACCATTCCATTACGGATTGATAAGGATCATCATCGCGACCGCAGTAAACCAGCACGCCGCCTTTCTTCACCCAATCAGCAATGTGCTGATGCACTTCGGGGCTGTTCGGTTTCATGTTGGAGTAGCTCATCACCAAAACTTTAATATCCTTTAAAGTCGGAGCATAAGCCAGGTTCTCCATGTGGACGGTTTGAACAGGCACGCCACGTTTTACCAGCGGCAGGGTTTGACCATAGAAGTTAGAAAACTGCGGATCTTCAAAACCATTATGCGTTGGGAAACGCTGGAACATCAGCGAGTTACTCATCAATACCCCGATGCCATTTACACCGTTCACTTTGTTTTTGGATAACGGCATATCGTTCAGCGTATTGATCATCACCTGCATTTGGGTCGAATAGAATTTCGGTATCAGCACCATCGAGTCGCTGTGCGCAACTTTGTAGGGATGGGTATAGATACGCTCGGGCCATGGCATCACCTCGTAATTATCTACCATAGGGTACAAAATCTCGGCAGTGAAGGTTGCCTGGTAATTGCGTTTATAATCGGCCCAGTCACGCGGCCAGTCCTCGATAGGGTCCGTCAGGAAGAATAGTTTCCGACCGGTTGGCGCTGTCATGGAAACCATCGATCCATATTCCAGGAAAGCATTTTCAAATACGCGTTCTTTTTTCTCTCCGTTGAAGAATGTCGGTTCGCGAGAGGTGCCAGTCCATACCTGGGCGATGTAACCATCGATGCCTGGCAATGAAGCCAGACTTGCTTCAGGACTTACGATCTGCCAGGACGAATAATTAACAAGCGAGTGGGTAGCGATATAAACTTTGATATCCTTGCCTTTGCTCTTACCGTACTCTTTGGCATAGCTGGATACCTGTTTTATAGCATCAAAGTATAAGTGATATTTCAGCTTGCTTGATAAGTAGGTGTTCTCAGCCGACTCATGCTGTGGCCTCCACGGGAAGCCGTAATATTTTTGCCATTCTTCTTTAAAAGGAGCACTGTATCCGGCACGTGCCCAAAACTCGGGTTCTTCTAAAAATATGGTGGTGATGTTAGCATCGATCACGCGTTTTATCACGGCGGTTTTCATGTATTCAATAAACGATTGCACAGGCACCACGTAAGGCATATTTCTACCGTGAAAAATGGTATCGCCTTTTTGGGTTACCTGGCCTACGCCGAGGTGATTTTTGCCATCCCATTTGCCCAGGAAGTAATCATAATAGCTCCCCCAGGCTATACCGGTCATGAATGCTGTTTGATAGCCTTTGTCGCGCCACGATTGTACGCGCTGTTCAAAGGTTTCGCCCTTGCGGTCGTTGGTGCCGTAAACAATAGCCATGTCCGATCGCACATCGATCTGTGGTATCCATGGGCTGCTGGTTTGGAAGGTGGTTTTTTGTCGCGGATGTTCTTTGGTCGCATCATATTTCTGCGCGAAGGCAGCGCATGAAACCGCCAGTAAAGAACAAAGCAGGGTAGTCTTTTTCATTCGTATTAAATATAGATGTTTTTAGGTAGGTGGATGTAGTGTCGCAAAAGGTAAATGAAGGGTCGTGAAAAAGGAGGGCCGGAGCCCTCCCTAATTAAATCATGGATATTTTACAGAAACTGGTGTACTATAATTGTATTCGTCTAATCCAGCGTTTATCCTCGCGCCAACGCGGAAGTAAACATCCTGCTGCGGTAATGCACCGCCAGTGGTCGTCATGGTAATGGTTTGACCGATCAGGATAGTACCGGTAGTGCCGCTGTATGACACCAATGGGGAATACCTTGGATCATAATTGTTATCGCCATCATACTTGGTATTGCTTACATACAGGTTGATATTGGTGATATCCTGCTGGTAACCCGGATTGGTAGTACCCCGTGTAATTTTAAACTGTACTGTTACGGTGCTGTCGGCATTAAATACCGGTTGGCCCACCCAATCGATCCTCAAAAAAGGTTCAACCTTAAAATTCAGATGGGTTGTGGTATTGGTACCTTTTATGGTGATGTTCTGGCTTTGATCAGATGTTACTTTACCTGTGCTGTCCGTTTGCACCAACGGCACAAAAGGGCCTTCAACCGATGCATTGTAAGTAGCTGCAAAAATTTTGGTATTGTTAAAAGTGCCGTCCTGCATCGACTGAAAATAGTATGGCGTTGGGTTAGCGCTGTAACTTGTTTCAAGCAACTTAACGCGTGTGCCGCGGCCGCCTATTTCGGTCTGCACCGTGTTCCCTGTACCTGCATCAACCGTTTCGCCGGTGATGGTATTAGATGGCGCAGGATAATTATCGAGTTTCGAGCATGAGCTGGCGACGATCGCGACCAGGCCAAATGCTAAATAATATAATCTCTTCTTCATTGTCTTTCTATAATTAATAACCGGGGTTCTGAATTAAGTTCGGGCTCTTGGATATTGCTCCGCCAGGTATTTGTTCGTAATACCATCTCGGGTCGTAAGTATATACATCGTTGCGCTCGTCGGTGCGGGCATCAAAGAAATACTTGCCTGCGGTAGATGAATAGAAAGGCATCAGTACGCGATAGATGGTACCATTCTGTTCTTTATCAAATATTCTCCATCTTTTCAAATCCCAGTAGGTCTTGTTTTCAAAAGCCAGCTCTTTTCTTCTTTCCTTGCGGATAGTATCGATGGTCATAGAAGCTGCGCTTGCCAGCGGAATAGCTCCTGCTCTTGAACGGATCTGGTTGATGATATTAAATGCGTCGGTTGTGTTTGCAGCATTGGAAGCTCCAAGCTCATATTCAGCCTCTGCACGGTTTAATAATACTTCGGCGTAGCGCATTTCGATCCAGGTCTGGGTTTCATTATTTTCCAGAACCTGTGAAGTAGGCAGATTTGGATCCAGCCATTTACGTACGGAGAAGCCCGAGATAGCGCAGGTCTGATCGCCGGTGAAAATACCGCTTGCCCCTGCCGGGTTCATTTTTGAACCATCAGGCAACGTATAAGCAGTTTGACCGCCATTTGCCGACTGCACCAGGTTAGTTGTAGGGTATTGCGACTTTGAACCTACAGGCAATATCGGGCTGATACCACCTGCCGATGCACCTGTATATATCGCGCGGCGAATCTCGATGCTTTGTCCTTTGAACACATCGCCCGGTAAAATTACTGATGCTCTTAAACGAGGCTCAGCATTGGCAAACAGGTCCATCGTGTTGTTAAACAATATGTAATGGCCGTTTGCATCCAGGTATTGGATCTTACCATTGGCATCCCTGGGTATCCCGTCAAACATCTCCACAAAATCAAGTGTAGGGTTTACTTCGGATGAATAACCGTTCGGACCGATCAACTGGCGCGGAACATTGTAAGCGTCATAACCGTGTACCGAATTTGGATAGTTATATTCTCTTACAAACACACTTTCAGAACTTGAAGCATCGGAGAACAGGTTCACAAAATTTTGATATTGTGCAGTCTTGTCTGTAGATGACCATGATTTCAAATACAGGCTATATACGCCATCCAAAGTTTTAGCGGCATCAACAGCTGCCTGGAAATACCCGGCCGCAGCGCTTGCAGGAATACCGCAAAGCTGGTTCTGGCTGCCGTCAAATAAAGTGATGGTATTGTATTTGGCAACAGTACCGGCATACAGCATCGCTCTTGATTTAAAAGCTGCAGCAACATATTTATTGGCACGGCTCCCGTCTGCATAATCAGCATTTGCCGCAGGCAGGTTAGCTATGGCAAAATCAAAATCGCTTGCTACCTGGTCCCAAACCGCTTTTTCAGATGAGCGCGGAATTTTCAGCGGTTCGATACTTGAACCTACGGTATAATCGAGGGTTTTATTTACTATCGGTACACCACCAAAGCGTTTTACCAATGCAAAATAAGTCATGCCACGCACAAAATACGCTTCGCCCAGCCATTGATTTATTTGGTCTTTGCTAAACTTGCTGGCGTAGGTAGGCAATGTTTCAATAAAGTAGTCGCAATCGTGTATCACGGTGTATGAACCGCCCCATATGTCCCAGTTCCATCCACCAAAGTTTTCCTGCATTGAACCTGTTTGGTCGCGGCTCAAAGCTTCACCTGTTGTAGCAGGAGTTGGACTGATGATCCAGAAAAAGTTGAGGCCCCTTGCAGGCGAATACCTGAAATCCTCGATTGGCAGCTCGCTATATAACCGCGCCATGTAGGCCTGGATACCCGGAGCGGACGAAAACACATCCGGATCCTGTATAATATTTGGCGGCGGTATATTGATCTTCCGGCAGGCCGAGCCGAATACCGTCAAAATTGATAATAATATATAGATATATCTTTTCATGATCGTTTTGATTAGAATTTCACATTTAAACCAACATTGAACAGTTTATCAAGCGGATATAGATACCCGTATAAACCTGTTGGGTGCTCAGGGTCAACATACTTCACTTTGGTAAAGGTGAGCAGGTTGTAACCGTTGGCAAATACCCTAAACCCTTTTATACCGATATGTGATAAAAATGAAGATGGCAGGGTATAGCCGAGTTCAGCGCTCTTCAGCCTTACATAGGCTGCGCTTTGAAAGTTGAATGATGAATTGGTATTAGCAGTAGTTCCGGTATAAGCAAACTGACCAGGTACCCATATGGTATTCGGGTTGTATGGATCGGCGTTCGGATTTGCCGGGTGCCAGTCGTTCATAAACTGGGTTAAAGCACTGCCACCACCCCAAAGCGGGATATTTAATTGTTCGATGTAGGATATATCGATCTTGGCAGCTCCCTGGAATAATAAGTTGAAGTCAAAGCTTTTATACGAGCCGCCTAAGCTAAGACCATAAGTGATCTGCGGGGTTACCGTTCCGCCGTTAGGGTTACTACCGTAAGCTATAGGATGATTATCATTTCCATCAATCTGTCCGTCACCGTTCCAATCCTGGTAAATATAATCGCCTACTACGGTACCGCGGTTAACAAACACAGGGCTGTTCAATATCTGGTTGTAATTTTGATATTGCCCTGAACCACCTAGGCCCCATTGGATGGCCTGGTAACGGTTACTGTTATTTTGTTGCCAATCCAAATAGGAGTTGCCATGTTTTGACTCAGCAAACGTAACCCAGTTGGTGCGCGCATAAGAGAATGTACCCCGGATGTTATAGTTAAACTTACCGATGTGGCTTCTATGGGTTACCTCGAAGTCGAAACCTGTAGTGCGGTCGCTGTTCAGGTTTTGCTGTGGCAAGCTAGCGCCCAACACATCAGGTACCTGTAATGAGCTTGATGAAAATAGGCCGCTTCTGTTACGGATAAAGTAATCGAATGTAAAACCCAACAAGCCTTTCCATGCATCGAAATCGATACCAGCATCAAAAGTATGCGAAGTTTCCCAGCTGATATTCGGGTTAGGTAAACCTGTGCTTTGTACTGCATTCAAGAAACCGTTGCCAAATACTGATCCGCTTGGCACCTGGTTATTGTTGCCATTTGCAGGATAATAATATCCCTGCAGGAACTGGAAGTATAAAGTGTTGTCATCACCCAGCACACCGTAGGATGCACGCAGTTTCAACTGATCGATGAATGACAATACAGATGAATTCTTCCAGAAATTTTCTTCAGATATATTCCACGCGGCAGAGCCTGAAGGGAAAAATCCGCTTTTTTGTCCCGGAGGGAATTTTGACGATTCGTCATTTCTAAAGCTGAATTCAGCAAGATACTTACCTTCATAGTCATAATGCAACCTGCCTACAACAGAGTTGGTGGCATAGTTGTATAAAGCAGGAAGCGTAGGATCGCCGTTCTGGAAAAGTACCTGCGACGCGTTTTGATTGGTAGAGTTACCGGCAAATATTTGGTCTACCGGAATAGCAAGCTGCCTGTATGCGCCAAAGTTGTCGGCGTTTTGCCCGTTGCCTTCATAAAGCAATAAAGCACTAATGTTATGCTTGCCGCCAAAAGTATGGTCGTAATTGATCGACAACTGGTCGGTAGTTTGAACATAGTTGAAATACTGGCGTTGCACATAGCTTGGTGCGCCGGTTAAATGTTCGTTGTAAGTTCCTGTTGATGAATCGTAATCATACAGGTTATAAGCTTGGTCGAATGTTTTGTTATCCTGTATCTGGTCATTATAGCTATACATTGCCTTTATGGCCAAACCAGGAACAAATGGAACCTTATATTCCAGACTCATTACACCGTTAAAAAACTTATTGTTCTGATTAGCGTAACCGTTAACGTCTGTGTTTTCATAGGCAACAGGGTTACCGCCATCAACTAAACCATAATTGTAATATGCCGGATTATTGTTGGCATAAATTGTTTGGATAGGAAGCTCGCGCCAGGTCTCTCTTGTTGTCCACCAAACTGATGTATTAGGCGATTTTTTCTGATCCATGATAGCACTCAGGTTCAGGTTAAACGTCAGGTTGTTGGTTATTTTACTGGTAACATTAGAGCGCACATTATACCGTTTGTAATTAAGATCATTGCTTGTTAAAAAGCCGTTCTGCCCGGTAAAGCCGCCGCTCAGCAAATAAGTGGTGCTTTCGTTACCACCAGTTGCTGTCAGGTTATGCTGCTCCTGGAAGGCTGATTTTTTAAATACTGCATCGTACCAATCAGTGCTCTTTTTAGCGCCACTGGTATAGTCAGCAAAATCCTGTGGCGTATATACGATATGCCCGCCGTTTGCCTGGTGCAGCGATTGCTGGTTAACCAGCGTCATATATTGAACTGCATCTACCGGTTTAGGTAAGCCTGAGGGTACCTGCGAACCGAATGTTCCGGAGTAGTCAAGCTGTAATGCCCCTTTTTTACCTCTTTTGGTAGTGATCAGGATTACACCGTTCGCCGCCTTAACACCGTACACTGATGCAGAGGCATCCTTCAAAACCGAAATACTTTCTATATCATTCGGATCGAGCCTTGAAAGGATGTTGCTGGTTGATGATGAGTTATCACCTGTACCACCGGTGACATTAAAATTCGACATCTGAACACCATCCACAACGATGAGCGGATTATTACCAAAGCCACGAATGGAGATATTATTGTTAAAGTCGCCGGGCTCTGAGGTGTTTTGCATTACCTGCAAACCGGCAACTTTACCGGTCAGCATATTCTCCACGTTTTCGTTCTTGGTGGTTACGATCTCCCTGCTGGTCACCGAGGTAACCGCTGTAGTTAACGATAGTTTCTTCTGACTACCGTAGCCTACCACCACCACTTCGTTAAGTGCGGAGGCGTTTGGCGTTAAGGTGATAGTAATTGGGCTGAGGTCCTTTAATGTTACTTGCTGAACTGCGTAGCCCACATAAGTAAATGTAAGGGTTTGTCCGGCGCTTGCATTAAGAGAGAACTTACCGTTCACGTCAGTTACTGTTCCTTGTTCAGTCCCTTTGAGTTTAACGGAGACACCGGGCAGTGTCCCTCCTTTTTCATCCAGTACAGTACCCTGCACTTTTCCCGATTGCGCGTAGGCAGAAACCGACAGGCACAATGCCAGCAGTAATGCCAGAGGCGGGGAAATGAGGATCTTGATTTTAGCCAGGCAGAGGTCGGTCAGCCGGCTTCGACAGGTAAAAGATTTCTTCATAAATAAATAGGTTGGTTGGTTTATAAACTACCGGGAGCATTGGTTTAACCACCGGCTTTCAGTACACAATGTTAGAGGGGTAGTATTAAAATTTGGGTTAAAAAATGGGTTAATTAGCTAATAATTTCATTAACCATAAAGTAACCGGGCGGGATTGAATTATTGTAAAAAGTACACTAAGTGTCAATAAAAAGCTTTTAATTTTGACAACAGAATATAAATCATGTCATTTCGAACGAACGGCTGGGATGCGAGTGGGGTGAGGAGAAATCTTATACAACATTCAAAGTCCGCTACACAAGCCGCATAAGATTTCTCATCCGCCCCCAATGCTTAGGCCAGGCGCGGATTCGAAATGACATAATATTTTAGGATAGAAAAATAAAGAGTAGCAAAAATGGTTTCGAAAGACGCTGACCCTATTGAATTATTTTCTCAAAACTTGTCTGATAATCCGAACCAAAAGACTTTTTGTATTCGGCTGCAAACTGATCGTAAACTTTGCGGGCCTGTTCAATGCCCTTTTGTTTTCGTATTCCTTTTAATTGATATTTAAGAGCGGTATCATTAAAAGGGTCGATATCTAAGACCAACCTGGCAAGGTCCGGGACCAGGCGCAGATCCCCGGAGTCGTATTGTTTAATGAGTATCGGCTGGATCATACCGACCAACTGTTCATCGTAATTATTTTTAAAGTCATCCAGCCATTGATCGGACATATCTGAAAGAAGCGTACCGCGCGATATCAAGTCAAAATGCTCTAAAATCTTCTGGTCGTTATTACCCCAATGGCTTTCTTTCATCAACCCGGAAACGACAAAATAATCGCAGAACAACTCCTCTGAAAATTTGAACAGGTAATTATCATTCTGGAAGGTCAATTCGATGCCGTTCAGATCGCTGATGATACTGCGCAGGTGATTAAAGGTCACACCTTTAATGTTTTTGGTTTTGGCGACATCTTTATCCGGCCACAACAACGCGGATATTTTTTTGGATGTGATACCGGTAAAGTCGCGGCTGTTGACCAGTATCAATATAAACAGCTGCTTTATTTTTGGACTAAAGAGATAGGTAATGTCCCTGCCGTTTTTATTGTAGACAATAAACTCGCCCAATAAATAAACGGCATTTTGCTTTTTACCCGTGTCATGTTTTTCAACCGGTCGCAGGGGTTCCGGCTCGAATGGTATTTTGGGTTCAGATAAGCCACCCGTGGGTTTTCTTCTGATAACAACTACCACAAGAACACCCAGTATAATAACACCTCCGAGAACGAGGTAAAGTATTAAATGACTATTGTTCTTGGGAGGCGTCTGCGACTTTAAATAAGCAGCATTGCTCACCGGTGGCGCTAATAAGGAATATATTTTCACGCTGGAGTTAATCCGGTCTGTAAACTCTTGTATGGTGCAGAAAAACTCGTTGGTTTTATGGTTAAAAAACAGGTTAATATCCGATTCTATCCTTTCGGAAGTTACTGATATCGGTGCGCTTACTGCTTCATAAGAACCGTCCTGTACAGAGAATTTATACAATCGTATTTCCGTCTTAGCAATCTCGTGCGGGTAGCATAAGGCGTAGAAATATTTTTTATCTAGTGACAGGATCAAGTTGTTCGCCGGCACAAAAACTTCCTTATCCTGGGTATGGATACTCCAGGCTTTTTTAATGGCATGCGTTTTCAGGTTGATACGATACAGGTCGTAAAATTGCTTACCGCCCACTACCTGGTTGCCCGACTCGTTGCCGTAACCACCAAATAGCAATATCTCATCAGGATTATCCGAGTTGCCTGTGGCGGCAAAAAAACGCGGGGTTATATTGTCACCCTTAAAAGGGACTTCTAACCAACTATCCTTGCCGGCATCATATTTCAAAAATTTATTATAGTACTTGTATCCGCCATAACCGCCAAACAAGTAAATGCTATCCTGCTGCAGGTTATAAAACATATTATGGTGATGCCTTTGCTGCGGTAATATGGTTTTACCTATGGGTTCCCATTTCAGGCTATTTTTATCCATGTTTAGAGAAGCTACGCTCGGCATCCCTTTGGGAATATCAAAAAGCTCGTAGATATATAATTTGTTCTCGCGGGCGTTAAAGATACTTTTCCCAAGCACCATTGGCACAGGCAGCTCATTTTGATACGGCGTAGCGATAGCCCGTTTCGATTCAGAATCAAGCGTGATCAGTGAATCCTTTTTGAAAATAAACAGGTTCTGATCAATGGGGTTGAAGTTTAAGCCGACTACCTGTTTAAACGAATTCCGGTAAACCGGCTTCCAGAAATAGGAGGCGTTGATGAGCCAAACGGGGTTGTCAACGGTTCCTGTAGCGTCGCCTTCCTGGTCGTGTACATCAGCTCCTTTCCATTCATCCAGCGGGAAAACATATGTTCTTTTATCATCGCCAACCGACAGGTTTTTGATCGCCATATTCGGCACTTCGGTATAAAATTGGTTTTTACCGAATATTAAGTTGCCTTCAATCTGGTCTTTAAACCCAAGCTCACCTGCCTTGTAAAGTTTATTATCAATGTAAAGACTAACCTTGTCGCCTTTCAGATCTAAATCCATCCGCACCTTTATCCATTTGCCTTTTTTAAGTAGGGTTTTATCGAGCGGTATCTGAATTTTATTGCTTTTCCTGTCGATGTTAAAATTCAGAAAACCCGAACCGTTCATGTACAGGTAGCTTAGGCTATAGGAATTGTCCTTTTCGGCAAGATTAAAAACATAACCCAGGTGCGCATTATCCCACAGGGAAAGTTCAAAGTTGATATACAGATGGTCGTGAAATATGGGCACATCATTGCTAAAAACCCGCAGAGAAGTACGTTTGGTCAGTAAGCTATCGTTCGAATTAAAAAGCAAACCCTGTGCCTTGCTATCCAGAAACTGGAAAGTAAAAAGGAGAAGAAAAGTTATTTTGTAGAGATGTTTAAATATAGCCTTATTAAATTTCAGCATCAATGTCAATACTTTTAACGGGCTCGCAAATGCGCCTTCACAAATTCAGCACTAAAATATACTTTTTTGAGCAAGTAACATTTACGTGTTTTTTAAATCGGTTATCAGGGTCATAAGTCAGTCGGATTAGACAAAGCCCGCTTTTTATTACTAATGACGCGCGGACACCTGGTTTCGTTAAAAATATAAAGCTTATCTTTGGGGTATGCACAAAAGTCTGGCACGGTTAGTACTGGTATTGTTTCTCCTCTCGGTTATTTGTCCGGTGGGGTTAAGCGCATCCGGTTTGCGCCTGCAACAGACTGATGAGAGTGTTCAATTTAAAACTTCTGAACACCTTTCATCGCCCGCAAAAATACTCTCGCATACCAACACAATTGTTTTTGCTGCTTATGGCAAGATAAAACCTTTGTGGACCGGCGATATGAATACATCGGGCGGGGATGTAACCGTCACTTGCCAAACCCTGTTCGTACAGAACGTCGGGGCTGTTATTCATCGCCAGCAACTTTTCAAACAGCTTCTCTTCCCTTTCCATTTTTTTGGTTAAAAGTACCTGAATCTTCCGCACGATCTCTGTATCGCAATTCATTAAACTTTTTAACCATTAAATATTATACACATGGAACATATTGTAGAGAACAGCCTTATTGTGGCAGTTCTGTTAGCCGTTATATTGATACCGGTTTCATTACTTATTATCAAATCGCGTAAAGCAAAAAAGAAAAAGATCAGCGACGAGCTAACGCAGGCCGAAAGAAAACTGAAGCTGAATTTCCATCATATCGATCACCTTGACTCATCTGTTATTGCGATGGATCAGGATAAGAAGGTCATTATTCAAATGGACCTGGAGAACTTCAGCACCTGTCAGATCGATCTTAAAAATGTAGTCAGCTGCAACATCGAAGAAAAGAAAGACAAAAAGGCAACGCTCCTACTGTACCTCGTACTTCGTTATAGCGACCAGCAGGTACCGCGTTCGATGGTTTTGTACAGGCAATACATCGACAAAGAGTTGCACCTGAATAAGCTGCGTAAAATAGCTTCTCAATGGGAGATGATGATAAACAGAGGCATTTCTGCACAGATGCAAGTAGCTTAGTGTTTTTTAGCAAATAAGCGTTAAGTTGATTTATTAAAATCCCGGCGATTCTGAAAGATTGCCGGGACTTTTTTATTGCTATCAATAACCGCCTTGCGGGATGGGCTCAGCAAGCATTGGTTTATTATCGCTATCGATGTAAGTGCAAAGCATAGTTTTAGTATTCACCTCCCAATAATGCACCCCTGCATCTGCAGCTAATTGACAAAAGGTAAGGAAATCTGACTTGCCTTGCTGATGTTCACGTATAACCTGCGCTATGGTTGATGCGGATGAAATTGGGTTGATTCTTTTTTCGGGATATATCGCTGGCGCTTCTGTGGTTAAATTATTATCACCATAATAAATAGTGCGGCCATCGGCTACCAGATACTCATATTTTACTAAGCCCAACGCTTTGATCTCCCGGACGTAATTTGGGAAATCGGCGCCTGATTTTACTTTGCTGTGTGCTGCTTTAATTTGCTCTGCTGTGAACATGATTCTATCGTTTTTATTTATAGCAAATTTACCCCGGCTAAAGGGGCTGGTATTGTAAAAATCCGTTGATTTTACTTTTGAGCCGATCACATCGCAGATTCACTCACCCGGTCATTGCTACGCGCGACCACCCTCTCTTCCGCAAGCGGTAAAGAGGGTTAGTGTTTTATTTTGAAGAAAGATCTTTTAAATATTGCTCAGGCGTAGTCCCTGTAAATTTTTTAAAATCGTGGATAAAGTGCGACTGGTCGTAATAACCCAGCAGACGGTCATTTTGCATGATCATTGGCGATTGCATAGTGATCAGCGCTGATTTCATCCTGATGATGGTAGCAAACTTCTTCGGACTGGTGCCTACCACCTGCCTGAAACGTTTTTCGAGCGGGCTTTTGCTGGTATATAGCTTTTCGGCCAGATCGTGCATGCGGATGAGGCCATTAGTTAAATGTATCTGTTCGATGGCGGCAGTTACCAGCAGATCTGTTTTATGCGGCAGTAAACGAGATAACAGGAATTGTTCAACCAGCCAGACACGGTCATCATCAGTAAGCGCTGCGGATAATTTTTCTTCAAGGATCGAAAGCTCTTCCCTTGCGACGAGATTATCCAATGATAAGCTTTCATTGTAAAGCTCATGCAAAGGCTCCCTAAAGAATGGGGCAGCACCTGCCTCTTTAAAAATCACCAGCACCGTTCCTGTATCGGCTGTATTCTCAAAAATGCGATAGGTGTTGAGGATCCCTGTGATACCTGCAGTGGCCAGGCTGATAGCCGAATTTTCCTGCTGATAAGTTAGCCTTCCCCGATATTGAAAACCCATTACCAATGACGTGCCTGGCAGCACAGTATAAGACTGTGCCTGCCCGCTTTCCGAAACCATTAGCCACTGAATGTATGGTTTGAGTGCATCACATGGGGTGAACTGCTTCATACATATAAAGATACTATAAAACACGCTCACCCGATGAGATTGCCGAAGGCAGCGAATTAGTAAGTTGCGGCCAGTTTAAGCGCCTCGTAAGCATTTACAATACCACCGGAAATACACAAATCATCAAAAGATACTTTGTGCTCGCTATCCCCTACTTTAACATTCACTTTGTGATTTACCTTCACTACCGATTTCATGATAATTTCTTTTACCTGTAAAGAAGTCAACTTAGGATAATATGAGCGAATAAGAGCCGCCATTCCTGACACCACAGGTGCTGCCATACTGGTACCGTCATGCAGCGTATAAGTTGAATTAGGTGTAGTTGAATTTATTTTGACTCCCGGAGCAAACACATCCACACTGGTTTTGCCATAATTGGAGAATGAGGCTTTCAAAGTTTTATCATCATTTATGCCTGATGCACCCACTTCTATCCATGCTGCCGCCTCGCCGCTCTTATCTTCATAAATGCGTGTAGGAAAATGCGGCACTTTGTCGTTATCCTCGTTATCGTTACCTGCTGCATGTATAACCAGGACATCTTTACTCATGGCGAATTTCAGCGCCTCATCAACTGCCTTTTTATCAAATGAATATGATTTCCCGAAGCTCATATTGATCACCCTGGCACCGTTATTAGCTGCATAACGGATAGCATTGGCCACATCTTTATCGCGCTCGTCTCCATCAGGCACTGTACGTACCGACATGATGCGAACATCATTAGCCACACCCTTTACCCCAATATCATTTTCACGATCGGCACCTATGATACCTGATACGTGTGTACCATGATCAGCATCAGGACCGGTTACATCGTTATTACCGTAAAAATGCTCACTGCTGTCATTATAGTTGTCACCTACTATCGAACGCGGATCATAATCCAAATTGTAATGATAATTTAACTGCTCCGAATAGTGCTTAAGTCCTTCGTCTATTTCATTTTTCCTGAAGTCGGCAAAGTCTTTGTAGCTGTTCAAATTCTCAACCACTATTTTCTTTACATAGGCATCCCCGTTGGTCTCAGGGCTATAATTATTGAAATCTGCCAGCAAGGGGTTAGATTTGCCGATTTTTGATACCATATTATTAAGTATCTCATTAAAATTGGTGATAATGGTGTATATCCTGCGAGCCTTCTTTATTTTACCGTTCAGTTCATTACGCGCCTTTTGATAAGCGTAAAAATCACTCTGCTCCTTGCCTGCCGCCAACGCTGTAGTATCTTTTCCTTTAAATTCTGCAGTATATAAATTAACAGTCCTTACCAGTTCTGTATTATCATAATGCACATCTCCTTTTGCCGATCCGATAAAGTCCCAGCCATGTATGTCGTCAGCATAACCATTTTTATCGTCGTCGCTACTGTTACCTGCTATTTCATTAGGGTTGGTCCAGATAATACGCTTTAAATCCTCATGATTAATATCTACACCGCCGTCTATCACTGCAACCAAAACGGGAACGTGCGGCTTGCCTTTAAGCAATTCGGTGTAAGCCCTCTCGGTGCTTATGCCGAATACGGAATCTGTTTTAAGATCAAGATTTTGCCAATTCGGCTTGACGGGTTGATTGTTTTGTGCTTTTACGGCTATTGGTAAGCAGATACCGGCTATCAGTATTGCTTTTTTCAGTGGGGAGAAATTCATAGTTGTTACCATAAGGTTATAGGTTTATTACAATGCTAAAATAATCTTTAAAATCAATTAATAAAATGTCAATAGCATTTTATTAAGACCTCACAGTTCTGTTAATGGTCGATTTAACATTTATTAACATAAATTAACGCCAAGTTATTTTTAATCCTAATGGCTTAGTTATATCTTCGGTCACCCTTTATAAAGCCTTATGAAACACAAAATTTTACTGTTCCTGATTTTTCTTGCTTTTTCTGCGTCTTTATCGGCCCAAAACAAATACACTATAAAAGGTGTGGTAAGCGACAGTGTTGAGCACGTTAAACTGCGCAACACGTCGGTCTCTGTTTTAAATGCCAAAGACTCTACGCTGGTAACTTACACACGTGCAGGAGAGGATGGCTCTTTCAATATCAGCGGCCTACATCCGGGAAATTTCATCGTGTTATTAGCCTATCCTGATTACGCTGATTACGTAGATAAATTCAGCCTCGACTCAGTAAAACAGAATTTCAATTTAGGAAACGTCCATCTGCAACTAAAGTCGCGATTGCTTCATGAGGTAATTATCAAGGGCTCTGCTGCCCAGATGAAGATCAAAGGGGATACTACTGAGTTTAATGCAGCTGCCTACGTTACACAACCTAATGCCAAAGTAGAGGACCTGTTAAAACAACTTCCCGGTATACAGGTGGATAAGGACGGCAAGATAACTGCACAGGGACAAACCGTAAATAAGGTACTGGTTGATGGTGAAGAATTTTTTGGGGACGACCCAACGCTCGTGACCAAAAATATCCGGGCCGACATGGTTGACAAAGTGCAGCTGTATGACAAAAAGAGTGACCAGGCGGCATTTACGGGAATAGATGACGGCAAGAAGGAAAAGACCCTGAACATAAAATTAAAGGCCGACAAAAAGAATGGGATGTTCGGCAAGGCAGAGGCTGGTGACGGAACAGAAAATATTTACCAGGCACAAGTATTGTTCAACGCGTTTAAGGCTAAACAAAAGTTCTCGGTTTATGGTACACTGGGCAACAACGGCAAAACAGGGCTTGGCTGGGAGGATAATCAGAAATATGGTACGGGGAATGGTCTTCAGTCGGATGATAGCGGATCGATCTTCTTTTTCGGTGGCAATGGGGATGATCTGGATTCATTTGACGGCCGGTATAATGGCCAGGGCCTGCCAACTGCCCGCACTGGTGGCGTGCATTATGATACCAAGTGGAATGACGATAAGGAAACGCTGAATACTAACTATAAAGTTGGTTCGCTTACAGTTGATGGCACCAATACGAACATCACCCAAAACAACCTGCCCGATACGATTATCAAGAGTAATTCGAACGAGAATTTCCATAAATATATGTTCCGGCAAAAACTGGATGTAACGTATAATGTTAAACTTGACACAAGCTCGAACCTTAAAATAGCGGTTGATGGTACTTCAAAGCACAGCAATACGGTTGAAAAATATACAGGCACGGAATATATAAACGATTCGTTAGTAAACAAAAGCAGCAGAACTATTACCAATGATGTTGATAATAAAATATTTAATGCCAGTGCCCTTTATACCCATAAATTCAAAAAGCCACGGAGAACATTTTCATTTAACATAGCCGAAGCATATAACCAAAGTGAAGCCAAAGGATATTTGAATTCTGTAATCGATTATCATTTACCAGTGCCGGACACTACCACAGTAGATCAATATAAAACCAATAACCTGAAGAATTCGGCGCTGACTACAAATCTGACGTACTCGGAACCGCTTTCAAAAACATTAGCCATTACATTTAACTATGGCTTGGGTGTAAATAATGCGACCGCTGACAGAAAGTCCTTCGACCAGTCGAGTCCGGGTGTTTACGATATATTGAACAGCACTTACAGCAGTGACTATGAACTAACCAGCATTTCGAACCAGGGCGGGGCAATCTTCAACTATAAAAAGGGAAAGACCATAATCAATTTTGGCACCAAAGCCGGTAACGTCAGTTTACACCAGACAGATGAACGCACAGGCGATGTGCTGCCTGAAAACTTTACTGAATGGATGCCGCAGGCAAGCTTCCAATACCGCTTTTCGCAGCAGAAATCATTAAATATCAATTATACAGGCCGGACAACTCTGCCTACCATTGATCAGTTACAGCCTATACAAAACAATAACGACCAGTTGAACATTATTGAGGGTAATCCTAATCTGAAATCTTCTTTCACTAATAATTTTAATATCTGGTATAACTCATTTAAGGTAGTGTCTAACCAGTATATCTACTTAAGTGGAAATTATTCTTACACTACAAACCCCATCGTAAGCAATATCAGCTATTCGCCCAACGGCGGAAGCATCAGTCAATATGCCAACCTTGCAGGAAAACAGACTTCGAACTTCAATTTCTGGGGTAATTATGGCCAGAAGATAGAGAAACTGGATTTTAACATCAATTTCGGCATAAATGGTAACGGTAATACTTATTACAACCTGGTAAACGATGTATTGAACCGTACTCAGAGCTATACATTTAATCCGCGATTTGGTATTAATAAATACAAGGAGAAAAAAATTGAGATCTACCTTTATGGAGGGCCTACCTATACCATTAGCAGATCATCGCTACAGCCTAATACCAATAACAACGGTACAGGATTTAACGCCGATGGTGGCTTCACCATTTACCTGCCGGGAAAATTTCAGATAGGCTCGAACAGTAACTATGAGTACAGTCCGAAAACCGCATCATTCGGTACAGATTTTAGCAAGACCATTATTAATGCCTCTATTGTAAAAACATTCCTTAAGAATGACAATTTGAAGTTTACCATATGGGGTAATGACTTGCTGAACCAGAACGTTGGTTTTAGCAGGACAGCCAGTTCAAATATGATCGTACAAAACAGCTATACGACCATCAAACGATATGTGATGTTCACCATTGATTATGAATTTACTAAAATGGCCGGAGGCGCTCCAAAAAAATAATATATGGGGTTTTAGATCATTTGAATAAAATTACGATTGAACTCAAAGTTTTTAAATAGAACCCAAAATAAGCTCCCCTCTTGAGAGGGGAACCTGTTATAGATATTATATAAATTTATTTAAGATGAAACATACACTGATACTCCTTATCTGCCTGGTGATATTAAGCAATAAGCTTTTCGCCCAGCATGCTCATTTCACTACTTCAGGAACTATTGATTTTGAGCGCAAAACAAATATGTATGCCATCATCCCTAAAATGTTCAACAAGGATAATGAAGCCTGGTTAAGTCCACTGTTTGATGCCTATAAAAAAGCTCAACCGCAGTTTAAGGTATCCAAAAGTGTTTTATCATTTGCCAATAATAAAACGCTTTTCACACCGGCCGAGGAGGAAATAGTAACAGGAGGGGGTTGGTTTGCTAACAGCCCTGTGGCCACGCAAAACAATACCATTTATAGCGACTTTGATGCTAAGACCGGTGTTTTCCAGAAAAAGGTATTTGATGAACTATTTTTGGTAAAGGACAGCACACGAAAAATCAATTGGAAAATAACCGACGAAACCCGCGAAATAGCCGGTTACAATTGCCGCAGGGCAAATGCCATTATGATGGACTCAATCTACGTGGTGGCTTTTTATACAACTGATATCCCTGTCTCCGGCGGCCCGGAATCATTTAACGGCTTACCCGGAATGATATTAGGCGTTGCACTGCCACATGAAAATATTGCATGGTTTGCAACCAAAGTAACTGACATGACACTGGCGCCTACTGCGGTAACTCCGCCCAAAAAGGGTAAGCAGATGGAAGCGAAAGCTTTCCAGGCCAAGATGAAGTCGACGTTTAAAGACTGGGGCTCGGAAGCTCCTTTTTATGCCAAGGTGTTTGCGCTTTAGCAAATAGTATCGCGATTATGCGGGTATTGATAAGAATATTAATAGTCATATTCTCGCTCTATATCGGCGTATGCTTGTTTCTATTCATGAAGCAGGAAAGTTTGATTTTTTATCCCAAAAAGCTAAGTAAGGATTTTCAATTTACCTTCCAGTCCAAATTTGAAGAGATGAACATTAAAACCCCCGATGATAAAGTATTGAATTGTGTTTTATTTAAGGCTGATAGTTCAAAAGGCTTGATTCTTTATTTACATGGAAACGCCGGAGCTTTGGATGCATGGGGTGAGGTCGCTAAAACATACACTGATCTTCATTATGATGTTTTCATGATTGATTATAGAGGATATGGAAAAAGTGAAGGTGCAATTAGCAGTCAAGATCAATTTCTAGATGATGTGCAATTAGCGTATAATTCTCTAAAGAAAAGGTATCCTGAAAATACAATCATTGTACTGGGTTATTCAATTGGTACGGGGCCCGCAGCATTCTTAGCAGCCAACAATCGTCCGCGACTACTTATTTTGCAAGCTCCGTATTATAGCCTTGTTGACATGATGAAACACAGATATCCAGTAATTCCGAATTTTATTTTGAAATACAAATTTGAGACCAATAAATATCTTCAATACTGTAAAACTCCAATTGTGATTTTTCATGGCGACGCAGATGAAGAAATCTATTATGGATCTTCTATAAAGCTCCGGGCTTTATTTAAAAGAAAGGACACATTAATCACATTGCACGGGCAGGGGCATAATAATATCACCGACAATGTCGATTACCGAAAAGCCCTAATTAAAATATTGAACTAAGCAGCGTCACGAAGTCAATATTGTTTACTCATTTTTAATGAGTAAATTTGTGTAATGTACAATACCAGCCAGATAATAAACATACTCAAAAGCCAAAAAAGAGATTTGGAGAAGAAATACCCGATCTCTGAACTGGCATTATTTGGTTCGTATGCCAGAGGCGATAACAACGAACTAAGTGATATCGATATTCTTGTTGATTTTAATGACCGAATAGGGATCGAATTCATATCCCTGGCACATGACCTGGAAGATATTTTCAAAACAAAGGTTGACCTCGTTTCTCGAAAAGGGATTAAACCCAAATATCTCCCGTTTGTAGAAAAAGACCTGATTCATGTCTGAACGTAACACAATTGCCCTTTTAGGCGATATTATTGAGTCCATTCAAAATATTTTAGAGTTTACGCGTAATTGCTCTTTTGAGGATTATGTGAACGATCTAAAAACAAGGCATGCTGTTGAGCATAACTTTATGATAATTGGAGAAGCAGTTTCACGGCTTTCTGAAGATTTTAAAAAGGAAAATTCACAAATAAACTGGCGACAAGTTAAGGACTTCCGAAATGTTATTGTACACGATTATTTTGGCATTGATAATAATATAGTTTGGGATATTATTCAATTCAACCTTTCAGATTTGCTTAATGATGCTAACTCTGTTCTGAACGAAGAGAAGAGTAAATAACACGAGACTTACGAAGTTTTAAAAACTTCGTAAGTCTGTGAGCAATTCTATTTTGCTGCTGCAACAGCCGGTGCGGCCGGTGGTTGAGGTGCTTCAAAGTGATATATACCTGAACCCACACTGATACCTATATAACCATCCTGGTACGAGCCAACTTTAAGTGCTTTATCTGATGCCAATGGCTTGCTGTCCTCAGTGATATCTTCTACCTGTTTTGCCGGAAGGAAGATATCAGCTTTCGTGTTAGCAGGGATTTCGACAGTGTAATACATTTTACCATCTTTTACTTCCCAACCTGAGCTCACATTTCCATAATAGGTTTCCAATTTAGCTGAAGCACTGGTGAATTTACCACCCGGATGCGGCATGATCTTGATGTGCTTATAGCCCGGGCCATCGGTATATGTATCCAATCCGGTCATTACGCGATACATCCAGTCGCCTATAGCTCCGTAGGCATAATGGTTAAAGGAGTTCATGCTTACAGCTTCGAAGGTTTTATCGGGCTTGATACCATCCCAACGCTCCAAATGGTTGTAGCGCCCATCTTAACAGGATATAGCCAGGATGGGTATGTTTCCTGTAATAACAAACCGTAAGCTATATTATCCTTTCCAAAACGGGTTAGTACGTGGCAAAGGTAAGGTGTTCCTAAGAACCCTGTAGTAAGGTGATCACCATAAGCGTGAATATTTTCTACCAGCCGTGTTGCCGCCTGGTCGCGCAATTCTTCGGGCAACATATCAAAATTGAGCGCTAAAGTGTAAGCTGTCTGTGTGCCTGATACCAATCTTCCGTTTGGCGTTACATATTCCTTAAAGAATGCTGCTTTAATTCGTTTAAGCAGATCGGTGTAAGCAGTAACATCATCTTGTTTGTTCAATACCGTTGCCGCGTTGATGAGCAATTGGGTGGAATAAGCATAAAAGCATTGCGCGATAAAGAACTTGTCAGTTATGGCCGATGAGCCATCGGTGTCGTCATCGCGACTGTAAAACAACCAGTCGCCAAAGTGAAATCCGGTGTTCCATAAATCATTTTTAGATTGATTTTTCATATAATCAACCCAGGCCTTCATGCTGGCATATTGAGTAGCGAGAATGCGTTTATCGCCATAAGCCAGGTACATATTCCATGGGATCACAGTTGACACATCGGCCCAACCGGTGCTTCCCTGGGTAAAGCCTAAACAATTAGGCACCACAAAAGGCACAACTCCTGCAGGCGACTGGTCTGCAGCAACGTCACGAAGCCATTTGGCAAAAAAGTCATTCACGTTCATGTTAAAGGTGGCAGTACGCGAAAATACTTGTGCATCGCCTGTCCAGCCCAAACGCTCGTCGCGTTGCGGGCAATCGGTTGGTACATCCAGGAAATTGCCACGCTGCCCCCATTGAATATTGTGCTGCAATTGATTGATCATCGGATTGTTGGTGACGAATGTCCCCGTAGGTTTCATATCTGAATATAATGCCACAGCGGTTACATCTTCAGGCTTGATCACATCGCCGGGATATCCTTCAATACGAATGAACTGGAAACCGTGAAAAGTAAAATGCGGTTCGAATATCTCTTCTTCACCACCTTTCAAGATATAGGTATCCTGAGCTTTTGCAGCACGCAGGTTTTCAGTATAGAAATTGCCTAGCTTGTCCAGCACCTCAGCATGCGATACAGTGATTTTATCACCCGCGTTGCCTTTTACTTTCAAGACAACCCATCCCACAAGGTTCTGCCCAAAATCAATTACCTGCTCATTTTTGGGTGTTTTGAAGATGCGTACCGGTTTAAAGGTCTCGTGCTTCTTCACCATTTCGTTATAAGTGGCAAGCAATATGTTCTTCGGATAATCCTGCACCTTAACGCCGCTCCATTTAGAATCATCGAAACCTGTTTGCGTCCATCCGGGCTGATCTTTATTATGATCGATGGTTTCGCCGTTATATATTTCCGAGTAGGTTACTTCGCCGGTTGATGATTTCCAGCTATCATCTGTTGAGATTATTCCTGTTGTTCCATCTTCATAAGTGATATTTATCTGCATCAGCAAAGCGATATCACTACCATAAACATTCTTACGGTTGCTATAGCCAATTATACCGCGATACCAACCGTTGCCCAGCATAACACCGATGGCGTTCTGGCCTTCTTTCAGCAAGTCGGTCACATCATAGGTTTGGTACTGAAGACGATTTTTATAGCTTGTCCAACCGGGGGTCAGATAGGCGTCACCAACACGCTTACCATTGATATTGGCCTCATACATGCCGTGCGCAGTAATGTAAGCTACGGCAGATCGGATCTTTTTACTAACAGCAAATTGTTTGCGCATCAGCGGGCTAGGGCGCATAATGGTATCTTCCTGGTAACCGGGGGTTATCCATTGCGCCTTCCAGTCTGACTCATGAAATAGCGCAGTTTGCCACCATGCCGGTGCACTCCAGCCTGAAGACTTGCCCGCATTATCCCATACCTGCACCCGCCAGAAATATTTTTTGCCGGATTGCAGCGGCTGACCTTTATAAGTAACAAGTACTGATGAATCGGATTTTACTTTCCCCGAGTCCCATACATGTCCACCGAAACTTGCCTTTTCACTCACTTCTACCCTGTAAGCGCTTTGCATAACGTTGCGTTTGTCGCTAGTTAGTTTCCAGCTAAAACGTGGTATGGTGACGTCCATCCCTAAAGGATTGGTGCGGTTTTCGCATAAAAGGCCATCAACCTTTACCTGCGCAAAACACAGGGAGGCAACTATTTGCAGGGCAAATAATGAGCATAGGAATTTCATATAATTTTATTAGTTAGGTGTCATTGGTAACTGTAGCGTCACGCTGATACCAAATCTAATCAAAACACAGCGGATAAACTGTCCTGAACTGTCTGACCGGGATATTTCTTACGAAGAGAATCAATGATGATGCCCGGCGCCCTTTTTCTGAAAGCTGTAAATAAGATAAACCAAAGCAGGCAGAATGAACACACTGCCAATTAACAATGCCAAAGCAAGCGCTTCGATGGTTTTGTCGGTCCCCTTGTTTTCGAGTAACGATAGATAGCCCCCATTTTTGAGGATAACAATATTTGGATAGTGTTTATAGGTGGTAGTCAGCAATATCATGGTGATCTGGAATCCAGCCAGCAGGCGCAGCCTTTTTGACCTTCCTTTATAGATCAGGTACCATAAAATGACCAGGGAGATAGTTGCGGCCGAAACTGCTGTGATACCTACAACATTACCAAATACCCATTGCACCAGGGGAATACCATCGGATATGGCAGATACAAAAACCAATCCGCCTGAGATTACAGCGCCTATATTCATCTGCACCGCTTTGCGGACATACCTCCTGCGTTCCACCTCATCATGTTTAGCTTCGCCGATCAGGAAGATCGCGGCGATAAATCCGCATAAAGAGGCTGTAAATAGTCCGATGCTGACAGAGAACCAGTTAAGCCAACTGAAAATATAAGCTGATAAGAATGTATCCGCATGAGGATCGATCCTGCCCGAAACTGCACTGCCTGCAATAATGCCCAGAAACAAAGGCGTGATAAAACTGGAGTAAACGAATATCTTGTTGTAAACTTTTTGAAAGTTATCCGTTACAGCATCGTAATTGCGGAATGCAAAAGCCGTTCCCCGTGCGATGATACCCAATAACATCACTACTAGCGGAATATGTAAATACACAGACATGGTAGCATATATACCCGGAAAACCGACGAACAGGATCACAATGGCGATAATGAGCCACATATGATTGGCTTCCCAAACCGGTCCAATAGCCTGGTAACTGATCCTGCGCGTTCTGGCTTTATTATCCTCAGTCGTAAAAAGCTCAATAATACCGGCGCCAAAGTCAGCCCCGCCAAGCAGCAGGTACAATAAAAGCGCAACCCATAAATATATTATTACTACGTAGATCATTTTTTGTTGGTTGTAGTGGTTGTATTAGTTGTAGTGGTTGTAAAGGTTTTGCATATTCCATTTGATTATAAGTAGTTAGTTAACCACTTCAACCAATACAACTTCTTCAACTAATACAACTAATATTAAACATCATATAGCCTCGGTACCATCTTTATCTGCCTGTACAGCATAAAAACTACCATTACGCTCAGCGATAAATACACTGCCGTGAACAGGTAGAACGAATAATTTATGCCCGGCATTGGTGTAACAGCATCGGCTGTGCGCATAACGCCTTGTATGATCCATGGCTGGCGGCCGACTTCTGTTACCGTCCATCCTGCCTCAACAGCGATAAACCCTATCGGCGTTGCCCAGGCGAACAATTTAAGGAACCATGCCTTACTGAACCATTTTTTCATTTTCAGCAATGCGATAAAATATAACAGGGCTATGCCCATCATCAATACCCCTAAGCCTACCATTATTTGAAATGCATAGTGTGTAACGGCAATTGGTGGCTGATTCTCCTTTGGGATCTGGTCAAGACCTTTTACTTCGGCATTAAAATCCTCGTAGGTCATGAAGCTTAACATTCCGGGTAATTTTATAGCATAATTTACCTGTTTGGTTAGCGTATCCGGTATACCTCCTATAATCAACGGCGCAAACTTTTCTGTCTTGAAATGTGCTTCCATTGCGGCCAGTTTGGCAGGTTGCCGTTTAGCTACATTTTTGGCAGAGATATCGCCGCTTAAAGGCTGAAGAATAGCCGCTACCGCACCAAATACAATGGCGATACGAAATGACATGTAATGAAACTTTACATACTTTTTTCGGATGATCATCATCGCGTGTACACCTGCTACCGCAAAACCGGTAGCAGCGAATGCAGCTATAGACATATGCAATGCCTGCTGAAACCAGGCTCCATTGAACATGGCTTTCATCGGGTCGATGTTCAGGTATTGCCCGTTCACAAAATCGAATCCTGAGGGACAGTTCATCCAGCTATTGGCGGCAACCACCAGTATCCCAGATACAAGCCCGCTGACACCTACAACCACCCCGGTGATCCAATGAAACCAGGGATTGAACCGCTCCCATCCGTACAGGAAAAATCCCAATGCGATTGCTTCGATGAAAAATGCCGTCCCTTCCAACGAAAACGGCATCCCGAATATCGGTCCGGCGTGTTTCATGAAGGTTGGCCAGAGCAATCCTAATTCAAATGATAAAACTGTACCTGAAACGGCGCCTGTAGCAAAGAATATCGCCACGCCTTTGCTCCACGCCTTGGTGATATTCTTATAAACTGGATCCTTGGTTTTGATCCAATAGAAATGGGCGATCGCCATAAAAAACGGCATCACCATCCCGATGCATGAAAATATAATGTGGAACCCTAAAGATAACGCCATCTGAGACCTGGCGGCGATAAAATCATCCATAGTATGCGACGATTGGTTTGCAAAACATTAAGTCGCTTTGCAAAATGTTTGTTACACCAAAGGTACACGACAATAGTAAAAGTGATCTTAACAGCGATGTGCAAATCGCAATTTATTTCGAATATAAATTAGTTGATTGAGTGCGATTGAGTTGATTAAGTGAGGATTATTTGGTATAAGTTCAAGACTTAACTATCACCTTATTTGCTAAAATGAAATGGACTTGTTTTTGAATTGACCACATTCCCCATAGCGTAAAAGCCATATAAAGGAAAGTACCCAATGAATCGCTGCGATTAACCAATTCCCCTTCGGTAACAGACTTAAGCATACGGGCCGCAAACATTATTACGTAAAATGCCGACCATAAATAATAAAGCATTAAAGGCAATTCAATCCAAACAGGCATATGTACTATATTATATGTATCATTAAGACTAAAAAGCGCTATAATTATTGGTAGAAATAAGCATGAAAATTGAAAATATGTAAGAGCTGGCCGGATATTTTGAGGGATAAAAGAGTGCATTACATATCCAATAGAATAAATCCACAAAAGAAATGTGAGTAGCAATAAAAAGCCCGCTATATAACTTACTATACTAAGAATAAATAAAATTCCCCAAATCAAGAATAACTGCCAGGCCTTTATTTGAAGAAAGAATTTCATGTGATAACTAAGGTAATTTTAGTTTTCTAAAGATAAATAAAAACAAGTCTTATCTAAAACTAATCTACCTTAGCCAGGGTAACGGTATTGGAGTTAAGGTATCTTCTCAAGGTCACCAGGCGGTCGGTATTGATCAGGTCGACGCCGCATTTCAGGAGTTCATCCCAAACAGCTTTCTTTTCAGGAGAGGCCCACAGGCGGACTTTTTCGCCCATACGGTGAGCTATTGCGACAAAAGTGCACAACTTGTTTCGCTCAGCGATTGGGAACACGCCCTTGCCATCCCATTTCAGCATTCTTGAATATTTGCAGCTGGCCATGGTGAACATATTGGTCGTAGTGGTATCGCGTGACACCCTGCGCAGGTCTTCGTCTATAAAAGCAAGACGGCTCTGTTCGCTGCCTATCATATCGTAAGGCTTGTGACCGGATAAAACAACGGTTACAGCGCCATAAACCACTTTGCCGTCCTCCAGGTGGGTTAGTATCGAGCTATATTTTTCAAGCAATGGTTTCAGGGCCTCGTAAGTATCATTAGCATTAGTCTTTATGTCGATCATCAGGATAACCGGTTTATTATAATTCTCATAAACCTTACCGTTGTTCAGGGCGACCCTTTCAGACAATGGTTTGAAGTAAAGATTCTCCAGTGTGCGTTTCCCCTTGAAATACGGGAATACGTGAGCTACGATCAGCTTATTATTCTTTAAAAATATATCCGCTTCAATGTTGGTAAAGCCATTCTCAAGCGCATCGAACAAGGGGCGTTTGTGCCTGTAATCGTTATGCGCAAAACCGTTCAGAAGCGGGGTGGATTGTGCCTTGCAGTAAAACTGGGTGAAAATGAGCGAGACAAAAAGGAGCGTTTTAACGCAGCGGGTGGTGGTAATTGTCAATTTCATCTTTAAAGTCCGGGGTTAAACTTTACCATACAAGAGTAGCAGATTATTATATGCATATCGTGAAATCAACATTACTAAATCATTAAAACTGATACACTTAACATTAAATTATCGATAGCGGATTATAATTCTATTAGAATGTTATACGAGGTGTGTATCGCCGGGTTAGATGATTTTGAAATTAAACTTTTGGGTAAAAAAGTCAGGAGAAACCATCTTCTCTTCATAGTTTTTATGTTCAGTAAAAATATTTTCCAAAAAAGAAAAACCGCCCGGTAGTTGCACACCGTATGTAAAGTACTGACCCCAGTAAACTTATACTAAACAACAAACACTTATGGAAACACAAAAACCAGGGGTCGTTAATGGCTCCCCCATGGCCAGAAGGTCATTCTTAAAGTATGCGGGGGCCGGGGCTGCTACCGTAGGACTCCTTGCCGTAGCAGGCTGTCACAAAGACCACGTTTTACCTCACGGCGGTATTGATATCGGCAGCGGAGATTACGGAATTCTAAATTACGCCTATGCGTTGGAGCAATTAGAGGCAGCCTTCTACCTCCAGGTTGCGCTTACACCCTACAGCGGCATTACACAAGCTGAAACAACCTTGCTAACAGACATCCGCGATCATGAGGTTTGTCACCGCGAGTTTTTCAAGGCGGCATTAGGCGCTAAAGCTATTCCGTCACTTACTACTGATTTCAGCAAGATCGACTTTAGCAGCCGTGCATCGGTTTTAGGTGCGGCAAAAGCGTTTGAGGATACAGGCGTTCAGGCTTATGACGGTGCGGGGTACCTGATAGAAAACTCCGCTTACCTGACCATTGCCGGTAAGATAGTTTCGGTTGAAGCGCGCCACGCGGCGCTTATCAGGAACATGCTGAAAGATGGCGACTATGCTGGTATGGACATGGTTGACAGCAATGGGTTAAACAGCTCATTAGCTATCAAGCAGGTTTTGCCTATTGCAAACATGTACCTGAAAACCAAAGTGAGTGCGTCCAATTATGATTACATCGCTTCTTAATCCCACATCGCCATGAATTTATTTAACATAATAGAAGAAATAGAAAAAGTTGATCCGGAAGTGAACGAGAGGCTGAGCCCCCGTCGCGATGCGATCAAAAATTTTACCAGTTTTGGTTCAAAAGTGGCTATTGCCGCCTTACCGTTTGCATTGGGTTCTATGTTTAAAAAAGCCTATGCAGGCGACATGTCGACAACAGCTGACGTTGTAGGTGTGCTGAACTATGCATTGACACTTGAATATCTTGAATCTTACTTTTACAACCAGGGAACAGCTGCTTCGGGTTTGATCCCTACTGCTGATGCCAGTTATATTGCTGACATTACGGATGATGAGAATCATCACGTAACTTTCCTGCAAACCGTCATCACTTCATTAAATGGAACTCCTGTAACCACTCCTGCTTTCGATCTTACCGCCGGGAATGGTTCGCACAACGGCCCTTTTTCCAATGTGCTTACTAATTATCAAACCTTTCTGGCCGTTGCCGAAACGTTTGAAGATACCGGCGTACGCGCCTATAAAGGTGCAGCCCCATCTTTGTTGGGTAACCAGGTAGTGCTTACCGCCGCTTTATCTATCCACGCGGTTGAAGCGCGCCATGCGTCTGCTATACGCCAACTGCGGGCCAATAAATACGGAGCTTCAATAAAACCGTGGATCACCAGCACAGCGGGTACCGGAAATGACACAGGTATTTCATTGGTCAATGCCAATTACGCCGGAGAAGACAACGTGATGCAGGGTGGTGTTGATGTATCCAAACTGCCGGGTGCAACCAGCGGAAGTACTATTGGGGTAGCTGCTGCGACTGCCGCATTTGACGAGCCTTTAGATATGGCTTCGGTATTGGCCTTATTATCGGGCAGCTTTATCGTAGCACATTAATAGTGTGGGTGAATATTGATGTATGTTTGGGCCGGGAACTGTAAAGGTTCCCGGCTTTTTTATTGGTCCGGTTCAGTTTTGTGAATAATCTTTCTTTCTATACGCCTGTCTGGGATAAACCAGATACAAGCTACCACTACATACAACGCACAGGCGACATAAGGATACCAAACAGCACAAACTGCGCCTATTACATAGATTGCTACGGAAAGTTTTCCTTTCCAATCTTTATCTAATATCTGTGCCAGTTCAGAATTCTTGCCGCAGTGGCGTGCCAGGATGTATGCCAATAATATATAAGATACCGCGCACATGATCAGTATTACCCCATAAACAGCAGTTGGCATGGCCGCAAAATGGTTATTAGCCATCCACTCGGTACCAACCGGAATCAGCGACAACCAAAACAGAAAATTTAGATTGGCCCACAACACACCGCCGGTAATGGAATTAACAACGTATAGCATGTGATGGTGATTATTCCAGTAGATACCTACATTGACGAAACTTAAAAGATAACTTAAAAAGAAGGGTAGCGTTGGAATGAGCGCTTTCAGGTCACTGCCATGCTCAGGAACTTTAAGTTCGAGTACCATAATGGTAATAATGATGGCGATAACCCCATCGCTGAAAGCTTCCAGGCGTCCTTTTTTCATATGCTTATTGTGATGACTAATATAATTATTTAACGGAAAGTAATGGCAAATGAGATTATCGCAACATTCAATGAATCATGAGAAAGTAAACATCAACTACCTGATTACAAAACACATTGCAATACTTGTTACAACATGTAACTTTGTACTATGGAAAAGATAGAGATACTAGTAGTGGGTCGCAATCCCGAAATTGTGCAAACAGTAGTCAGGCTGATCAACAATAACCCGGCATGGAATGCTACGCCTGCGCTTACCGATGAGAATGCTATTTTTCTTTTCCAAAATCAGATTTTCTCACTTGTATTACTTGGTGGGGGTATTGAAGCAGAGTCTGATACTTTGCTTCGTCAGGCATTTACTTCTCATAACCCTAATATTACTATTATACAGCATTATGGTGGGGGAAGCGGCTTACTGGCGACGGAGATCAATATGGCGCTGGAGGGGTTGCAGTGACTTGCCATTACCTGGCCGAAATTTCAGACAGCGAGGTGTTCACGAGCGTTCACGGCGTTGTGAGCGTGAGCGGTAGGGTGGTCATTGGAGGATTAGTCATTGGTCATTAGTAGAGCAGCCTTGCAACTAATGACTAATGACTAGTGCCGAATGACCAGTGCGTAAAACAAGAAAGCCCCGTTCTTTTGAA
>Ga0070665_100000127_pt1 | contig 145671 bp, 132 predicted proteins | sample KBSS13metaG_FD_65862 | JGI IMG/M metagenome (GOLD analysis project Ga0070665, IMG submission 65862) | Switchgrass rhizosphere microbial communities from Kellogg Biological Station, Michigan, USA - KBS S1-3 metaG | ecosystem: Host-associated > Plants > Roots > Rhizosphere > Soil ...
CTGACCGAGGCGATGACCTTGTCGGCTTCGTCGAGCAGCAGCACGCCCTCGGGCAGCTGCAGGTCCTTGGCCTCGACGTGCTGGCCGACATGAAGCTCGGTGACGTCGAACTCGAGATGCTTCGGGATCTGGCCCGGCAGGCACTCGACGTGGACCTCGCGGGTCACGAAGTCGATCATGCCCCCCTCGACCTTGACGCCGACGGCGGTGCCGGTCAGCTCGACCGGCACGGCGACGCGGACCTTCTGGTCCATCAGCACGCGCTGGAAGTCGACGTGGATCACCTGGCGGCTGAGCGGGTGGACGTCCATGTGGCGGATCATCGCGTGGCGGTCCTTCTCCCCCAGCTTGAGCAGGAAGATCGGGTTCTCGCCGGCGTGCCCCTTCAGCATGTCGAGGAGGGTCTTGCGGTCGACCTCGATCGACACGCTCTCCTTGCCGCCGCCGTAGACCACCGCGGGGATCTTGCCGGCCGCGCGGGACCGCCGGTTGGCATTCTTCCCGGTCGTCTCCCGGGGCTGAACTTCGATCGTCATCGTGTCACTCATGGTTTTCCTCGCTTCTATTTTTTCGGAGCTATACGAACAGGGAGCTCACCGAGCTGTTCTCGTGGATCCGGCGGATGGCCTCGCCGAGCAGCGGCGCCACCGAAAGGGGGTGCAGCTTGTCCGGCAGGCGGGCGAGCTTCTCGTCCACCGGCGTCGTGTTGGTGATCAGGACCGCCTCTAAGGGGGAATCGGAGATGCGCTGCAGCGCGGGCCCGGAGAGAATCCCGTGCACCCCGGCCGCCAGCACTCGCTGCGCCCCCTTGCTCTTCAGGGCCTCGACCGACTTGGTCAGCGTGCCCGCGGTATCGATGATGTCGTCCACCACCAGGGCGTTGCAACCCTCGACGTCGCCGATCAGGTGCATGACCTCGGCGGTGTTGGGGGCGGTGCGGCGCTTGTCGATGATCGCGAGCCCGGCATCCAGGCGCTTGGCGATCGCCCGCGCCCGCTCGACGCCGCCGGCGTCCGGGGAGACCACGACCAGATCGGGGATCTGGAGGTCGCGAACCGCCTCCAGCAGGACCGGCGCGGCGAACAAATGGTCCACCGGCACGTCGAAGAACCCCTGGATCTGGTCGGCGTGGAGGTCCATCGTCAGCACCCGGTCGGCGCCGGCGCGCGAGATCAGGTCCGCCACCAGCTTGGCGGTGATCGGCACGCGCGGCCGGTCCTTCTTGTCCTGCCGCGCGTAGCCGTAGTACGGGAGCACCGCCGTCACCCGCGAGGCCGAGGAGCGCTTGAAGCTGTCGAGCATGATCAGCAGCTCCATCAGGTTCTGGTTGACCGGCTCGCAGGTCGGCTGGACGATGAACACGTCGGAGCCGCGCACGTTCTCGTCGATCTGGCAGAACGTCTCGCCGTCGGAGAAGTTGTAGGCCGAGACCTTGCCCGCCTCGAGGTTGAGATACTCGCAGATCTCGGTCACCAGAGCGGGGTGCGCGCGCCCGCCGAAAATTTTCAGTTCACCAGCCATTGTTTCCCCTGAAAAGCGATCCCCTGAAAAGGCGTTCCCTGAATCGATGCGGCGGGGACGGAGTGAACTGGTTGGGGCGGGAGGATTCGAACCTCCGGTAACCAGATTCAAAGTCTGGTGCCTTACCGCTTGGCGACGCCCCATCCTCCATGTCCCGAGGCCGGGAGACCCCGGGCGCGGGATCGCAAGCTTACACGTTCCAGAAGGAGTCGCGGAGATGCATCTCTTCCACTTCCTCCAGCGACTTCTCCGGCGCCGCGGCCGCCAGGCTGTGCGGCTCCTCGACGTTCGTGTTCGCGACCGGAGCTCGCGTCGCCCGCTCGCCACGATCCGCCGGCGCCTCGCCGCGCTCCCTCAGCTCGCGATCGTACTCGGCCAACACCTTCTCCTCGATCATCCGCCGCGTCTCGTTGTTCAGCGGGTGGGCGACGTCCTTGAACTCGCCGTTCTTCTTCTTGCGGCTCGGCATGCTGATGAACAGCCCGTCCCGCCCCTGGATGATCTTGATGTCGTTGACCATGAAACACTGGTCGAAGACGATCGAAACGAACGCCTTCAACTTCTCTTCTTGAATCGGAAAGACCTTGACCTCTGTAATATCCATTTCCGCGTCCTCTCCGGGTCATCCCTGGCCGCACCTCGGCTTGTACGAAAGGCCCGACCGGTGAGACCCCTGCGGCATGCGCCGAGGGGTACCACTCGATCTTCCCACGACATCCCTGTTTACGGCGAGCGGAGAAGCTCCGCCTGCCGGAGGGAGAGCCGCTCTTCTATACAGGCGTCGGCGTCAATCCGGGCATTATATACTGGCGGAACCTCCGGAGAGCACTCGCGACCGTTTCCGGGGCATCGGCCCCTTCAGCGGCCCCCTCCACACGGGCAGACCTCTCCCGTACGGGGGCACTATGGTAAGAGCGCGGAGCGGGAGTGTCAAATCGGCGGCTCGGCCGGCGGCGCGTCCGAGAGGTCGGGGTCGCCGCACTCGGTCTGCTGGTAGCCGGCGGGCGAGGCGAGCACCGGCGGCTCCTTGTCGAGGTTCTCCCGCAGCACCTCGCGCCAGCGCACCTGCACGCTCCGCTCGCGGTCGGAGAGGATCGCCGAGTCCTCGCGCCGCATCCACCAGACCTTGGGGGTGCTCCCCTCGGCGAGGGTCCAGCTCAGCACCTGCCCGTCCTCGCCGAGATTGCCGTACCAGTGCCGTTTCGCCTCGTCGTAGAAATCGAACGCCCGCCCTCGTGGCTGCGCCGTGGCCGAGCCCGCGGCCGGCTGGGCGGGCACCCGGGCGAGGAGGAGCGCAGGCAGCGACAGCAGCGGAAAGGGCCCGAGCGTGGCGCCGGAGATCTCGAAGCGCCCTTCGAACTTGCAGAACGTATGGTTGCGGTGGTTGAGCGAGAGGCCGGAATCGTTCATCACGTCCAGGCTCCAGAGCGACCGGCCCAGGGGGTCGACGGCCTGGATCTGGTAACGGGCGGGCGAGACCAAGCGCAGGGTCACCCGGAAGGAGCCCTCCCCCTCCGGACCCGAGTAGCTCACCCGGAAGAGCCGTTGCGAGCCGTAGGCGGCCTGCGGGATCTCCCAGGGAGCGAGGGCGCCGGCCGGCAATGGGCGCGGCCTGGGCCCGCCCGCGCACCCCGCGGCCAGGAGCGAGATGCCGAGGACCGCGGCGGCGGCCCCGGCGACTTTTCCGAGCGTGGGTCTAAGGGTGGGGACCCGTCTTGCCGAGATCGTCCAGCTTGCGCCGGACCTTGTCAGTATTGACCTTGTCAGTGCTCTCGCCGCCGAGCTCGAGCGACCGCTGATAGGCCTGCCTAGCCCTCTCCTTCTCCCCCAACGCAACATAGACATCCCCCAGGTGCTCTTGCAGTGTCGCGTCCTCGGGCTCGAGGCGTGCAGCCCTTTCGAGATAGTCGCGGGCCTGCTCCGGACGGCCGATTCGATAGTAGGTCCAGCCGAGTGAGTCGACGTAGGCACCGTTGTCGGGATCGAGCGCGACCGCCCGGCTCACCAGCTTCAGGGCCTCATCAAGATTGGTGCCTGCCTCGGCGAAGGTGTAGCCGAGGTAGTTGAGCGCGGCGTGGAAGTCGGGATCGACCTTGAGCACGCGCCGGAACTCCGTGATCGCCTTGTCGCGCTGCCCGGAGCGCTCGTAGGCCGCCCCGAGCATGAAGCCCATGGCCGCCTGGTCGGGATGGCTGCCGGCGAGCTTCTCCAGCACCGGGATCGACTCCTGGTACTTCTCCAGCCGCTGATAGGCCTGGGCGGCGGCGAGCGCCGACTTCTCGTCCCCCGCGGCGATGCCGGCGAGCAGCTTCGCGGCCTCGGTGTCCCGGCCGGCCCTGGACAGCACCTCGGCCCGCCTGGAGATCACCGCCGGGGAGTCCTTCTCCTTGCCGAGCAGCGCGAGCGCCTCGTCGTAGCGCTTGTCCCTGAGCAGCGTCTCGGTCCACAACGACACGGCCTGGAGTCGGACGCCCTCATCCGCGGCGGTGAGCAGCGGGCGCAGGATCTCCTCCACCCTGTCCGACCGCTTGCCGTCGAAGTAGATCTGCGCCACCTCGATGCGGACCTCCTGGGCTTCCTTGGCCTTGCCGTCCTTCTCCAGGGTGGCCGCCAGGGTGTCGAGCAGGCGCGCCGCGTCGTCGTGCCGGCCGGCGCGCCGCATCACCCGCGCCAGCGTGACGGTGATCCCGGTGTCCTTGGGCTCGGCGTCATGGATCTTGCCCAGCAGAGCGATCGCATCGTCGTTGCGCCCCTGGGCGGCGAAGATCAGCCCGCGCAGGAGGTTGAGACCCCGCTGGGGGTCCGGCGCCTCCTCGCCCGCGGCGCCCGGCAGGCTGACGGTGCCCGGCGGGTTGGCGGCGCCGGCGGCGGGGACCGCTACCGCGTCGAGCGCCTTCAGCGCCTCGTCCAGCTCGCCGTTCTGGTAGAGCGCCCAGGCGAGCTGGCGGTTGAAGCGGGAATCGCCGCGCACCTCCTCGGGCGCGCCGCGCAGGGTCGCCAGGGCCGCCGCGGTCTGGCCCGACCGGCTCTGCAGGTCGGCGAGGGTGAGGCGGGCCTCGAGGGAGCCGGGGTCCAGGCCGAGGATGTCCTGCAGCGCCTTCTGCGCCTCGTCCGGCTTGTTGGCCCGCATCAGCGACTCGACCAGCAGGGCGTACGCCATCCGCTGCTCGGGGAGGTTGTTCACCAGCTCGCGGAGGACCTCGGCCGCCTTGTCCGGCTGGTTCTGGTCGAGATAGATCCGCCCCAGGGTGAGGAAGGTCTGCGCGTCCTCCGGATCGCGCTTGCGCACGGTCTCCAGGGCGTCGCGCGCCGTGGCCAGGGCGGACGGGTCGATGGCGGCGAGATCGATGTAGATCTGCCCCGCCGAGCGCAGCACGTCGACGTTCTCGGGCGCCAGGCGGCGGGCCTGGGAGATCTTCTCCGCGGCCTTGCGCAGGGAATCGTCGCGCAGCGGCTGGCTGCGCTGGTACTGGGCCATGCGGTCCAGGAGCTCGGCGTGCTCGACCAGCACGTAGGCGGTCTCGGGCGCGTCGGGAGCGGCCTTCTCGGCGGCCTCGAAGGCGGCGACCGCCTCGTTGTACGAGCCTTCGACGGCGAGCAGCTTGCCGAGCGCGAACTGATAGGAGGCCGCGGGTGGAATCGCTGCCGCGGGAACGGGCGCCGCGGCGGCGAGGGAGGGCAGCAGGGACAGACTGGCGGCGCAAAGCGCGAATGAAGCAACTCTCACACCCGCAGGATACCAGCGCCCCTCGGCGCTTTACAAGGCTATCGACCCGACTCTATAATGTCGCCCTTGCGCTTAAATACAGCTCTCAGAACGAGTTACAGATCCGATGCAACCAGGGGGCCCCTAGGCCGGCTCGAACGCTCGTTTTCGCTTTTCGCTGATACCGCTGATACCGTGAAGAAACGATACGCCCTCTGACCATGGCCAAGCTCGGACAGCTTCTCGTGGCGCGCGGCTGGATCACGGTCCAGCAGTTGACGCGCGCGCTGAAAAACCAGAACGTGGCCGGCGGCCGGATCGGCACCTGCCTGCTGGAGATGGACGCGATCTCCGAGGAGCTGCTGCTCAAGGGGCTCTCCGAGCAGCTCGGCGTCCCCTCGGCGGCGGCCGACGACCTGCGGGGGGTTCCCGACGAGGTGCTCGGGCTGATCCCCGAGAAGCTCGCCCGCCGCTGCCGCGCCGTCCCCTTTCGTGTCGAGCTGGGGCGGCTCGACCTCGCGCTGATGGACCCGCGCAATCTCTCGGCGCAGGACGAGATCGCCTTCGCCTCCGGCAAGCGGGTCAAGGTCTACGTCGCCGAGGAGCTGCGCGTCCTGGAGGCGCTCGACAAGTACTACCACGAGGAGTGCCCCTCCCGTTTCGGGATGGTGCTCGACCGCCTGAACCGCGCCCGCTTCCTCTGGGAGAAGCCCGCCCCCGAGCGCACCGAGCCGGCGGGCGAGCTGCTGACCCCGCTCGACAGCCCCTTCGACAACCGCCTGGCGGCGCCGCCGAAGATCCAGCTCCCTCCCCCGCTGCCGGAGTTGGAGCCGCTGCCGCAGCGCCAGCAGCCGGCCGCCGCGGCCGCCGCCGCGTTCCCCAGCATCGAGACGCTCTGGCCGCAGCCCGCCGCTCCCGCTCCGCCGCCGGCAGCGCCACCCGCCCCGGCGATGGCGGCGCGGGCTCCGGCCTCGGCCCCCGCGCCGGCCCCGGCTCCAGCGGCGGCCGCCGCCACGGCCGTGGCGGCCGGGGCCGCTGTCGCTCCCGTGGCGCCGCCGCCGAGGTCGCAGAGCGTCTCGCTGACGCCCGAGGAGCGGGCCGATCTGGGCGCCGTGGCCTGGGTGGAGCCCGCCTCCACCGACCGGTCGCTGCTGCCGGTCCCGGCCAGCCTCGACGAGGTGGAGACCGCGCTGGGGAAGGCGACCGACCTCGAGGAGGTGGCGCGCGTCCTGCTCGGCTTCCTCGGCCGCGACCACCGCCGCGCCGCCATCTTCCAGGTGACCCGCGAGCGGATCAACGGCTGGCGCGTGCACGGCACGGGGATCGACCGCGAGGCCTTCGCCGCCTTCTCGATCGGTTTCGACCAGCCCTCGCTCTTCCTCAACCTGCGCCACGGCAGCACTCTCTACCTCGGCCCGCTGCCGCCGATGCCCGCGCACCGCCAGCTCGCCCGTACCTGGGGCGGGGACCTGCCACGCGACTGCGTGATGCTGCCGGTGCGCATCAAGGACCGGCTGCTGCTGGTGGTCTACGCCGACGGCGCCACCCGCGGGCCGGTCGACCTCCAGCAGATGCAGCGCCTGATGAACGCCGCCACCAGCGCGGTCGAGCGCTGCATCCTCGCCAACCGCCAGCGTGGCGAGGCCAAGTCCTAGTAAAATCGTGCTTTGTTGACACCCTTTGAAACCCGTTGTTAGACTCGCCCCCGTTTCGGAGCCGCAATGATCAAGTCTGACATCGTCGACCGCGTCGCGGAAATCACGGATGTACCCCGGGTGAAGGCGGCGCAGGCCGTCGACACCATCATCGAGGCCATGAAGACCGCGCTCTGCGACGGCAAGCGGATCGAGCTGCGCGGCTTCGGCGTCTTCCAGGTCCGCGACCGCAAGAAGGGCGTCGGCCGCAATCCCAAGACCGGCGTCGAGGTGGCGATCTCCCCCGGCAAGACGGTGCGCTTCAAGCCGGGCAAGGACCTCAAGAATCTCTGAGCAGGGCCCGCCGCCCCCCTCCCCCCTGATCGAGCTGCTGCCCGCGCCGGGCAACGTCTATGCCCCCGCGCCGCGGCCCCCCGAACGCCGGCTCTACGGCCGGGCGCTGCTGCTGTTCGCGCTGACCTTCCTCTCTTCGACGACGCTGAGCCCGGTGATGGTCCTGATGAGCTGGACGGACGTCACCACCGCGCTCCCGCCTTTTCTGACCCCCGGGGTGGTGTCCGCCGTCTGGCGTAATCCGGAGATGCTGAGGATCGGCCTCTCCTTCTCCATCCCGGCGCTCCTGATCCTGCTCTGCCACGAGCTGGGGCACTACATCGCCTGCCGGATTTACGGAATCCCCTGCACGCCCCCGTTCTTCCTGCCGGTGCCGATCAATTTCGGGACCTTCGGCGCGTTCATCCGGATCAAGGCGGCGATCCAGAGCAAGCGGCAGCTCTTCGACGTCGGGGTCGCCGGCCCGATCGCCGGCTTCGTGGCGCTGATCCCCTTCCTGCTCTATGGGATCGCGCATTCACGGCCGGTGCCGGGGAGCACCGGAACCGGCGCGATGGACCTGCTGCTGCCGGGGCACTGCCTGGCGATCCAGCTCGCCACCCGGCTCTTCCACGGCCCCCTGCCGGCGGGGACGATCCTGAACCTCCACCCCACCGCGCTGGCCGCCTGGCTCGGGCTGTTCGCCACCTCGCTCAACCTGCTGCCGCTCGGGCAGCTCGACGGCGGCCACATCCTCTACGCCGCGGCCGGCCGCCTGCAGCGGCGCCTCGCCCTCCCCTTCTGGCTCGCCCTCGCCCTGCTGGGCTTCTACTGGCAGGGCTGGCTGCTCTGGTGCGTGATCGTGCTGGTGATCGGCCTCCGCCACCCACCGGTCCACGACGAGAACCTCCCCCTCGACCGCAAGCGGCAGGCGCTCGCCTGGGTAGCGCTGGCGATCTTCGTGCTCTCGTTCATGCCGGTGCCGATCGATTACGTGAGGTTCTAGAAGTCGGCCACCAGCGTGACCGGCCCGTCGTTGACCAGGGCCACCTCCATCGCCGCGCGGAAGCGGCCGGTCTCCACCTGGAAACCGCGGCCGCGGAGATCCTCGACCAGGGCCTCGACCAGCGGCTGCGCCTCCTCGGGCGGCGCGGCGCGGTCGAAGGAGGGGCGGCGGCCGCGGTCGACCGAGCCGGCGAGGGTGAACTGGGAGACGATCAGGAAGGCCCCGCCGGCGGCGGCGGTGTCGAGATTCATCTTGCCGGCTTCATCCTCGAAGATCCGCAGGCCGGCGAGCTTGCCGGCCGCGGCGCGCACCGCCTCCGGACGGTCGCCGCGCTCGATTCCCACCAGCACGAGGAGGCCGCGGCCGATCTCGCCGACCGTCTCGCCGGCCACCTTCACCGACGCCGAGCTCACCCGCTGTACGACGAGGCGCATTTTTGATTGTATAGGGACAACTTTTGTTCCGCCCGACCGCTCCCCCGGCCCGCCGGCTCTCCCCCCGGGCGACGGAACGGTTGTGATACCGTAACCGATACGAAGAGGAGAACGGACGCATGGTCAACAAAGTGATCCTGATCGGCAATCTCGGCCGTGACCCGGAGGTACGGTCGACCCCGTCGGGGCAGCCGGTCGCGACCTTCACCCTGGCCACCAGCCGCCGCTGGCGCGACAAGAGTGGCCAGAAGCAGGAGCAGACCGAGTGGCATACGGTCGTCGTCTGGGGCAAGCAGGCGGAGATCGCGGGGCAGTATCTCACCAAGGGCAAGCAGATCTACGTCGAGGGGCGCCTGCAGACGCGCTCCTGGGACGATCGCCAGACCGGCGAGAAGAAGTACAAGACGGAGGTCGTCTGCGACAACTTCCAGATGCTCAGCACGCGCGGCGGCGGCAGCGAGTTCGAGGGCCAGGGCGGCTACCAGCAGCAGGGTGGCCACGCCGCGGCCCCGTCCGCCGGCCCCTCCTATGACGAGGGGGGTTACGGCGGCGGCGGCGAGCCGGAAGAGGACGACATCCCCTTCTGATATCTCCTAAAAGCGCGGCAGTTTCCCGAGGACCGCGGCGCGCCGTCCCCGCCGCGGTCCCCCACCTCTCTTGGATGCTTCGAGCCAGCGCTTCGTAAAAGAAGGCAGATTGGATCTTTCTGGAGAGCCAAAATGCCGATCGCGAAGCGCGCCCTTCCCTTCCTGATCCTCCTCTTGGCCGCTCCGGCCCTCGCGGCCACCGGCCGCTGGAGCCTTCTCGGCCCCGACGGCGGGACGGTCACCGCTCTGGCGGTGGATCCCGCGGATTCCCGGATCGTCTATGCCGCCACCCAGAAGGGCGAAGGGGTGTTCAAGAGCCGCGACGGCGGCCAGACCTGGAGCCCCTCCGGCGCGGGGCTGCCCAAGATCCCCGGCAACAACGTCTTCTGCCTGGCGATCGACCCGCGCCGCCCCGCGATCCTCTACGCGGGAACCTTGAACTTCGGCATCTACAAGAGCACCGACGGCGGCGCCTCGTGGTCGCCGTCCCGGCGGGGATTGAGCGCCAACCTCCTGGGGGTCAGCGCGCTGGCGATCGATCCCCACGCACCCGATACCGTCTTCGCCGGCACCGGGGCCGGCGTCTTCAGGACGACCGACGGCGGCGCCAACTGGAAGCTCAGGAACAGCGGGCTTCCGGACCCGCCCCTGATCTCGGACCTGGAGATCGACCCGAAGCGCCCGGCCGTCGTCTACGCCGCGGTCGGCACCTCCGGCGTCTATAAGAGCGCCAACGGCGGCGAGACCTGGAGGCCGATCCATACCGGCCTCCCCGCCGGGCAGGGGGTCGACACGCTGGCGATCGATCCGCGGCGCTCCGCCACCGTCTACGCGTCGACCTACGCCGGCCTGTTCAAGAGCACCAACGGCGGCGCGAGCTGGTTCCCCTCCAACAGCGGACTGCCCAAGTCGATCGTCAGCGCCCTGGTGATCGATCCGCGCGACTCGCGCACCCTCTTCGCCGGCACCTTCTTCGGCACCGGGGCCTTCCGCAGCGACGACGGCGGCGCCTCCTGGTCGCCGATCGACGCCGGACTGAGCAATCCGGTGATCTGGGCCCTGGCCATCACGCCCCAAGGCACCGTCTACGCCGCCACCGAAGGCGACAGCCAGCCGGGCGGAGTCTTCCAGAGCGCCGACGGCCGGACCTGGCGGCGGACGGTCCGCGGCCTCTCCACGCTCGAGATCACGGCGCTGGCCGCCGAGAGCGCCGGGCCCGGCGCTCCGTCCATCCTCTGGGCCGGCACGCCGTCGCTCGGCGTCTTCCGGAGCGCCAACGGCGGCGGTGTCTGGAGGCGGGTGCCGATCCCCGGGGTGAGCGGCCCGGTGAACGCGATCGTCGTGGATTCCGTCCATGCGGGCACGGCCTGGGTCCTGGCCTACGAGCGGGACGGCTTCGGCGGGCTCACGATCCACCTGTTCAAGACCCTCGACGCGGGACGGACCTGGTCCCGCCTCCCCCTCCCCGCCGGAACCTTCTCCGGTCTGGCGCGCGATCCGCGCGACGGCACCCTCTGGGTCACCGGCTTCGGCATCGCGCGCAGCACCGACGGCGGCCTCACCTGGACGGCGCCGAGCGGGATCGCCGGTTCGGACTTCCTCGTCGACCTGGCCTTCGACCCGTCCTCTCCCCAGGTCCTCTATGTAGCGGGCTACCGGCCGCCCCCTTCCCGCTTCGAGCCCTCCGAGGGGCGCCTGTACAAGAGCACCGACGGCGGCGCCTCGTGGACGCGGACCGACGCCGGGCTGGCGGGTTCCTTCGGGATTCAAAAGGTCCTGGTGAGCCCGGCCCGATCGCAGGTGGTCTACGCCGCGTCTTTCGGTGTCCTGTTCCGCAGCGCGGACGCGGGCGCCCACTGGGACCGCGTGGCCGAGGCGCCGCAGTCGGGGAACATCACCGATCTGGCGGCCGGGCCGGACGGCACGCTCTATGCCGCGACCGGCAACACCGGCGTCTACTCCAGCCCGGACGGGCTCGTCTGGACCTCGATCAGCAACGGTCTTTCCAGCCTCGCCGTCAAGGTCCTGGAGCTCGATCCGGCGGACCCGGAGATCCTCTACGCCGGCACGGAAGCCGCCGGAGTCGAGGTCTACACCTTCCCTCCATGATTCATCCTCGGTAAGCCGGCCCGCCCTCCGGCGTGCTAAAGTCCGGACACTGAATTCGCGATGAGTCAATTGGAGAACGCCGCGCCGGAGCCGCCCCTGTGGCGGCGCGTCTGGAGCCCGCCCGAGCCGGAGATCTCATCCGCCGGCTTCGGGGGCGAGCTGCTGGTCGCGGGCGTGCGCCTGCTGATCGTCGTCGTCCTGCTCTACTTCCCGATCCACGAGCTGCTGAAGAAGCCCGGCGGGTACGATCCGCTGGCGCTGCTGACCACGGCGACGATCGGGCTGCTGCTGGCGCTCGTCGTCTACTCGGCGACCACCCGCCAGTGGGGGCGGAGCTGGATCGGCTTCGCCAGCAGCGTTCTCGACGTCAGTCTGGTGAGCGCCATGCTGGCGGTCTTCCTGGTCCTCGACCGGCCGCGGGAAGCGACCAACAATCTCGCCGTCTTCCCGATCTACTTCCTGGCCATCGCCGCGACCAGCCTGCGCTACGACGTGCGCATCTGCATCGTCACCGGCGCCCTGGCGCTGGTGCAGTACGCCAGCCTGATCGTCTACGCCGGCTGGCGCTGGCACCTGGAGGCCATCGCCTTCGCTCCCCTGGCGCAGCTCGCCGGGGCCACCGTCATCGCGGCGACCATCGTGGTGCGCGCTCGCGAGCTGCGGCTGCTCTCCACCCGCGACCGCTTCACCGGGCTGCTCAACCGCGCCGTCTTCAACGAGCAGCTCGAGCGCGAGGTGGCCTTCGGCCGCCGCGAGGACGGCCGCTTCGCGGTGGCGATGCTGGACATCGATCACTTCAAGAAGTTCAACGACACCTACGGCCATGCCGGCGGCGACGAGGCGCTGCGGGCGGTCGCCAGGACCCTGCGCGAGTCCTGCCGGTCGACCGACGTGGTGGCGCGCTACGGCGGCGAGGAGTTCGCCCTGATCCTCCCGGGGGTGATGAGCGGCCGGGCTACCGACCTGCTCGAGCGCTTCCGCCGCGTGGTGGCGGTCAAGCCGATCCATCTGGCCGGCCGCCCGAAGCCGGCCAGCGTCACGGTGAGCATCGGCGTCGCCATCTGGCCGGAGGACGGCGAGACCCCGGCCGAGGTCCTCCGCTGCGCCGACCAGCGCCTCTATCAGGCCAAGGCGCAGGGGCGCGACCGGGTGGTCGGGCCGACGCCGGGGCACTTCCCAAAGGCAGAAAAGGACGTAAAGGACATCAAGGACGTAAAGGACACCGCCGAGACCGGGTTTCCCCGCCTTTGAAGTCCTTGTCCGTCCGTGGTCGTCCTTGTCCGTCCGTGTTCTGCTTTCCTACCCCATGCTCTCCTGAAGCTGCGCCAGCGTCTGGCGGACCTTCTCCAGCCGCTCCCCCTGGCTGGTGTTGCGCATGAAGTCGACGTACTCGCGCGCCGAGCGCAGGGTGATCAGGCGCTGCCGGTAGGTGTCGAGGCGGCGGTTGGCCTCGGCGACCCGCTCCTCCAGGCTCGGATGGGAGAGCCGCTCCACGACAGCGGGCAGCGCCGCCAGGGTCTCGCAGACGAGAAGCACGTCGCAGCCCGCCGCGAAGGCGATCTCGCAGCGCTCGGGGAGGTCCCCCCAGGCGTCGAGCGCCTTCATCTCCATATCGTCGCTGAAGGCGAGACCCTCGAATCCGAGGCGGCCGCGAAGGATGCCGCCGATGATCGCCGGCGACAGCGTCGCCGGCCGCATCGAGGAGTCGTAGGCGGGATAGAGGGCGTGCCCCACCATCACCGCCCCCGCCAGCCGCGCCAGGGCCGCGAAGGGCTCGAGGTCCGGTTTCAGCTCCTCGGCGGGGAGATAGACCGACGACATCTGGAAGTGGGTGTCCTCCCCCGCCGCGCCCAGACCCGGGAAGTGCTTGAGGCACCCTCCGACCCCGCCATTGTGCAGGCCGCTCAGGAAGGCCTGCGCGCGCGGGATGACCTCCTCCGGGGTGGCGCCGAAGTAGCGCTCGTCGAGGGCGTTGTTGGCGAGGCCGTGGTCGAGGTCCACGACCGGCGCGAAGTCGACGTCGATGTCGAACAGCCGCAGCGATTGCGCCACCCAGTTCCCGGCGTGCAGCGAGTAGCTCCGCGAGTGCCGGGCGAGCAGCGCCGCCGACGGCGCCGGCCCCACCACGTCCTTCAGCCGGTCCACCCGCCCCCCCTCGGAGTCGATCGACAGCACCGCCTCGGGGAGGATGCGCCGCAGCGCCGTCACCAACTCGTTGAGTTGCTCCTCGTCCTGGATATTGCGCTTGAACAGGATGATCCCGCCTGGCTGGTGGGTCGCCAGGATCTCCGCGGACACCTTGTCGAGCTCCGGGCCGGGGAGGCCCACGAACACCTGATCGGCGGGTTTCATGCGCGGAATCTTATATGAGCTTGGCTATCCAAGCCTGGATTTGAGGCTCTGCACCAGATTCAGCGCCGCCAGCGGCGTCAACTGATTCACGTCCACGCCCCGCAGCACCCCCGCCACCACCTGCTCCGGCGGCGCGAACAGGGTGAGCTGGGCGGGCTCGCCGGTCTCTGGAGCGTTGCCGCGGGCGAGGCGCGGCTTGCCGGTGGGGTCGTACTCCAGGGATTCGAGGTTGGCCAGGATCTCCCCGGCGCGGTCGATCACCGACGGCGGCAGCCCCGCCAGACGCGCCACGTGGAGGCCGTAGGACTTGTCGGCGCTCCCCGGCACCACGCGGCGGAGGAAGACGATCCGCTCCTCCCACTCCTTGACCGCCATCGTCCGGTTCACCACCCGCGGCAGCAGCGAGGCGAGCTCGGTCAGCTCGTGGTAGTGGGTGGCGAACAGCGTCTTCGGCCGCCGGTTCTCGTGGAGGTACTCGACGATCGCCCAGGCGAGCGACAGGCCGTCGAAGGTGGCGGTGCCGCGGCCGACCTCGTCGAGGATCACCAGGCTCTTCTCCGTCGCGTGGCGCAGGATGTTCGCCGTCTCGATCATCTCCACCATGAAGGTGGACTCGCCGCGGGCGAGGTCGTCCGAGGCGCCGACGCGGGTGAAGATGCGGTCGCAGACCCCGATCACCGCCTCGTCGGCAGGCACGAAGCTCCCCGCCTGCGCCATCAGGACGATCAGCGCCACCTGCCGCAGGTAGGTCGACTTGCCGCCCATGTTCGGACCGGTGAGCAGGACGATCTGCGCCGCCTCGCCGTCCAGCTCGGCGTCGTTGGGCACGAAGGCGTCGCGGCTCGCCTGCTCGACCACCGGATGCCGCCCCTCGCGGATGATCAGAGGCGCGCCGGAAAGCCCCATCTTCGGGCGCACGTAGCGGTGCCGCGCCGCCACCTCGGCGAAGGAGGCGAGGGAATCGAGGGCGCCGATCGCCTCGGCCAGCTCGATCAGCCCCGCGGACTCGGCGGCGATCCTCGAGGTCAGCTCGCGGAAGAACTTCTGCTCCAGCTCGACCTGCCGCTCCTCGGCGGAGAGGATCTGCTCCTCCAGCTCCTTGATCTCCGGCGTTACGTAGCGCTCGGCGTTGACCAGCGTCTGCTTGCGGATGTAATCCGCCGGCACCCGCTCCTGGTTCGCCCGCGTGACCTCCAGGTAGTAGCCGAAGACCCGGTTATAGCGGATCTTGAGCGACGAGATCCCGGTGCGCTCGCGCTCGCGCACCTCCAGCGCCAGGATGTGCCGCTTGCTGTCGCGGGTCAGCGAACGGTAGCGGTCGAGGTCGGGATCGACGCCGGCAGCGATCACGCCCCCCTCCTGGAGGTTGGGCGCCGGGGCCGCCTCCAGCATCCGCGCCAGCTCGGCGTGGAGATCGGGGAGCGGATCGGTCTCGGCCAGCCGGTCGAGGAGCGGCGCGGCGCCGGGATCGAGCCCGGCGAGCGCCGCCAGCTCGTCGAGGATGAAGGGGGCCTCGGCGAGGGCGTCGCGCAGGGCCGCGGCCTCCCGCGGAGTCAGGGTGCCGAGCACGGCGCGGGCGACCAGCCGCTCGGGATCGGCCATCCGCGCCAGCCGCTCGCGCAGGCTCTCCCGCCGCGGGTTGGACGCCGCCAGCACCCCGACCGCGCGGTGGCGCTCGGCGATCTCCTCGGGATCGACCAGCGGCCGGCGCAGCCATTCGCGCAGCGTCCGGCCGCCGGGAGCGGTGACGGTGCGGTCGAGCACGGCGAGCAGGGTGCCGCGCCGCCGTCCCGAGCCGGCGGCGGAGGCGCGCTGGCTGGCGAAGACCTCCAGATTGGAGAGCGTCGAGGCGTCGAGCACCAGGCGGTCCCCGGCCTCGCGCACGGCGAGGCCCCGGACGTGGGCGAGGCCGCTCTTCTGGGTCTCCTGGGCGTAGGCCAGCGCCGCCGCTGCCGCCTTCACCGCCGCCTCCCCCTCCTCCAGGCCGAAGCCGCGCAGGGTGCCGGCGCCGAACTGGCGCAGCAGCAGCTCGCCCGCGCGCTGGGGCTCGAACAACCGGTCGCCGGTGAGCGGCGTCCGGCAGGGGCACTCGCGCTCGGCCCACTCGACGATCTCCAGCGGGAACCCCTCCTCGCCGCGCTCGGAGTGGAAGAGCACCTCGCGCGGCCGCAGCAGGGCGAGGTCCTCCACCGCCTCCTCGGGAGTGCGCCAGCGGCGGACGAAGAAGGTCCCGGTCGATAGGTCGAGAAAGGCTCCCGCCCCCGCCTCGCGCTCCCAGACCAGCCCGGCGAGGAAGTTCTCCTCCTTCCCCTCTAGCAGCCCGGGATCGGAGATCGTGCCCGGGGTGACCACCCGCGTCACCTCGCGCTTGACCAGCCCCTTGGCCTGGGCCGGGTCCTCCACCTGATCGCAGATCGCCACCTTGAGCCCGACGGCGAGGAGCTTGCCGAGATAGCCCTCCAGGGCATGATGGGGCACCCCGCACATCGCCACCTCGCTCTCCGTCCCCTTGTGGCGGGCGGTGAGCTGCACCTCCAGGATCGGCGCCGCCTCCCGGGCATCGTCGAAGAACATCTCGTAGAAGTCGCCCATGCGATACATCAGCAGGGCGTCGGGATACCGCGCCTTGATCTCCAGATACTGGCGCATCATGGGCGTCAGGGACGTGACCGGCGAGAGCGTGGACATGCGGAGGGGAGTATAACGTTGCGGAAAGACGGAACAAGCGACGATCCAAGCGGCGAGCCTCCAACCTCGCGATATATTCGTGTTCCATGCCCTCCCCCCTCCTTGCCCTCGACACCGGCTCCCCTCTCGTCAGCGTCGCCCTGGCGCGGGACGGCGCGGTGGTGGCTTCCCGGTCGATCGAGCAGGAGCGCTCCTCCGTCCGGCTGCTGGAGATGGTCCAGGAGGTGCTCACCGAAGCCGGGATCGGCGTCCGGGATCTCGGCGCCATCGCCGTCCTGCGCGGGCCGGGGAGCTTCACCGGGCTGCGGATCGGCCTCGCCACGGTGCTCGGCCTGCATCAGGCGCTCGGGGTGCCGGCGACGGCGATCCCCACCCTGCCGGTCCTGGCCGCCTCGGCCGGCGCACGGGAGAGAATCGTCATCGCCGCCGTCGACGCCCTGCGCGGCGACTGGAGCGCCCAGGCGTTCGCGGCCGGCCGCCCCCTGGGCGAGATGGAGCTCGTCCCCGGCTCCGAGCTGCCGCGGCTGGCCGGCGCCGCGTACAAGGAGAACGAGGTGGTGGTGATCGGCTTCGGGGTCTCCCGCCTCGCCGCGGTCCCCGGCTGGCCCGAGGGCGTGAGGCTGATCGAACCGGGAGCGCTCGCCTCCACGGCGGCGATCCTGGCGGCCTCGGCGGAGATCATTTGGAACCCGTCCTTGCTAACCTCGGCGATCTACTCCCGCCCGCCGGCCGTTACCCTCCCCAAACCTCGCGCCGCCGTGCCTGCTCCAACGTCGTGACCGTCGTGACTGATCTGATCGTCCGCTCCGCCCGCGAGCAGGACCTCGACCGCATCACGGAGCTCGAGGAAGCCGCCTTCCACGATCCCTGGCCGCGCGAGATGCTCGCCTACGAGATCGCCCACCCCCACGCCGTGCTGCTCGTCGCCTCCCGGGGCGAGACGCCCACCGCCTACGCCGCCTTCCGCCATGCCGTCGGCGAGGCGGAGCTGCTGCGCATCGGGGTCGATCCGCAAGCGCGCCGCCAGGGTCTCGCCCGCGCCCTCCTCGTCGAGGGGCTCGAGCAGCTCCGCCGGCTGGACATCCAGGTCTGCTTCCTGGAGGTCCGGGTGGACAACAAGGCCGCGATCCAACTCTACGAGAGCCTCGGCTTCAGTTGCACCGGCATGCGGCGCGGGTATTACCGGGACGGGACGGACGCGCTGATCTTCGTGCTGGGGTTGTAGGGCGTACAAGGGAGTGATGCCCTCTGGGGCGTCCTGCCCTCCGAATCCTCACCCTCGATCCCTCTCCACTCCGTGGAGAGGGAGGGCCCTGCGCTCAAGGTCATCGTCTTATCAGCGGGCCCTCCCTCTCCCCCTGGGAGAGGGACCGAGGGTGAGGCCTCGGAGGGCGAGCCGCCCCAGAAACCACTGCCATCCTGCATTCTCCCACCGCTTGACTTCCGCCCCCACTGTTATATTCTACGTTAACAGGCCGGAGCCGTTCCGGCCCCTGAACGAAAACGGCCCGGAAGTGAGTTGGCCCTCACCTCCGAGCCTGACCAAGCAAAGGAGTAGCCCTCCCATGCAAGGCTTCACCGATTCTATCCTTCCGTCCGCCCCCAACGCCTTCACCCCTTCCTTTCTCGACCGCATCGGCGAGCGCGACGAGCCGCCCACGGCGGCCGAGGCCGACGCGGCGGGTCCGTGGCACGTCGAGGAGATCCCCGGCGAGGGGTTCGGCCTGTTCCGTTCCGGCGAGAGCCCGGGGCGGGGGTTCCGGCCGGCGGCGGTCTTCCGGCAGCGGTTCCTGGCGCTGTTCGCGGCGGCGGTCCTCCCCGGCACGGGGCGGGACGCGGCGTTCCGGCTCCACAAGGAGTCCGGCCCCGCCGGCTTCGCCATCGAGGCCGGCGGCGAGGTGGTAGGCCACTCCGCGCTGTTCGACGAGAACCTGATCGCCGCGCTCCACATGGCGGACAGCCTCGCGAGGTCCCCCGAATCGCTGGCGAGCTTCCTCGAAGCCGTGGGGCAGGTGGCGCTGGAACGGGCCGGAGCGATCCTGGACGAGCGCGTTTCCTGATCCTGCCCGCGGGGGCGGCCCGGCGTGGCCGCCCCTCGCCTTGATCCCCCCGGAACCCGGTGCTATTCTCCGGGAAGCGACACATGCCGACACTATTTCTTACCACGGCCACCCACTCCCACCGGGGACTCGGGCGTGACCGTGTCACGGAGCCGGCCGCGCGGTGAGCCCGCTCTCCGCAAGCCGCTCCCTTCCCTTTCCTTCCGCAGGCACCGGTCCATCACGGACCGAATCGAGCATCACCCTTGCACTCTTTTCTGACAGGCAAAGGAGGCAGACGTATGTTTCAGCAAGACGACCTGAAGGCGGAGCTGATCAAGACGGATGACGAGTTCCGCCGCCTTCACGAGGAGCACCAGGAGTATGAACGGCGGCTGCAGGAGATCAACCAGAAGTCTCTCCTCTCCCAGGAGGACGAGATCGAGGAGAAGAAGATCAAGCTGCACAAGCTCACACTGAAGGACCACATGGAACAGATCCTGCGAGCGCATCGCGAGTCGCGGGTCTCGGCCTGAAGCCCTGGGCGGAGGCTCCGCAGAGTCCCCTGGAGACACACGACATCCGATCGGAGCCCCCACGATGAAGTTTGCGAAAGAAGCCTGGGTCTACGTCCTCCCTTTCTGGTTCCTCGCCGGGCTGCTCTTCTTCCTCGGGCGGCCCGGCTGGGGGACCACGGCGCTCGTCGTCGGCTTCCTCCTCCTGCTCTTCTTCCGCGATCCGAAGCGCGGCTATGAAGGGGAAGCGGGCTACGTGCTGGCCCCCGCCGACGGCCTGATCACCCGCGTCGACGTCATCGAGGACCCGGAGATCGGCCCCGGCCGCTACCACCACATCGTCACCTTCCTCTCGGTGTTCGACATCCACGTCCAGCGCGTGCCGGTGGCGGGCGAGGTCGTGGTTTCCCGCTACGCCAAGGGGCGCAAGGTGGCCGCCTTCCGCGAGGACGCCGGCGACGTCAACGAGAAGCACCTGACGGTCGTCCGCCGCCCCGACGGCGACCTCGTCGCGCTGCGCCAGATCGCCGGCCTGCTCGCCCGGCGGGTGGTCTGCTATCTGAAGGAAGGGGACCGGGTCCATCGCGGGCAGTTGATGGGGCTGATCAAGTTCTCCTCCCGCGTCGACCTGCTGGTGCCGGAGAGCTACCGCGTGCTGGTGAAGAAGGGGGACCGCGTGAAGAACGGCGCGACTCCCGTCGCCATGCCCGGGGAGGGGCGTTGATCGAGGATCAGACCCTGACGTCGCGCCCGCGCCGCGGCATCCGGCGCGGCGCCTACCTGCTGCCCAGCCTGTTCACCATGGGCAACATGGTCTCGGGGTTCTACGCCATCATCCTCGGGCTGGACCACAACTTCGACCGGGCGATTCTCTTCATCGTGCTGGCGGCGCTCCTCGACAGCGTCGACGGGCGGATCGCCCGGATGACCGGCACCGAGAGCGAGTTCGGCAAGGAGTACGACTCGCTCGCCGACGTCATCACCTTCGGCGCCGCGCCCGGGATGCTGGCCTTCCTCTGGGGGCTGCGGGACTTCAACCCGGACGCCTGGCTGCTCTCCGCCTTCTTCATGGTCTGCACGGCGACGCGGCTCGCCCGGTTCAACGTGCAGACCCGGGTGGTGGACAGCCGCTGGTTCGTCGGCCTGCCCTCCCCCTGGGCGGCGCTGACCATCTGCGCCCTGCTCTCCTTCGCCCTGAGGACGACGGGGGACACCCGCGTGATCATGCAGGCGATCATGGGGGTCGCGCTGCTGGTGGTCGGCTCGCTGATGGTCTCGACCTTCCGCTACAACAGCTTCAAGAATTTCGACCTTCTCAAGCGCTGGAGCTACCGGGCCTTCGTGCCGATCGCGGCTCTCCTGCTGCTGTTCCTGTTCATCCCCCGGGTGGCGATTCTGGTGCTCGCCCTTCTCTACACGCTGTCGGGGCCGGCCACAAGCGCGATCTCGCGCCTGCGCCCCCGGCGCGGACCTCGCTCCGAGAGCTCCCCGCCCCCCCTGGAAGGAGCCCCCCCGTGACCGCCATCGCCATCCTCCATCCCATGAATCTCCTCGGCAAGGAGCTGAGGGAAACGCTGGACCGGCTCCCCGGGATCGGCGGCGACGTCCGCCTGCTGAGCACCCGCGAGGACGAGATCGGCACCCTGACCGAGGTCGCCGGGTCCGCCGCCCTGGTGACCCGCTATGAGCCGGAAGGCCTGAAGGGAGTGGGCGTCGCCTTCTTCTGTGGCTCGATGGCCGAGAACCGGCCCATTCTCGCCGAGATGCCGCCGGACACGGTCGCCATCCTCCTCTCCTTCGACGCCACGCTCGAGGACGGCCATCCGGTGGTGGCGGGGATCAACACCGGCGACGCGCCGGGGCATCGCGTGCTGCTCTCGCCGCATCCGGGAGCGGTGCTGCTGGCCCACCTGCTCCACGCGCTGCGGGAGCTCGAGCTCTCGGAGGCGGTCGCCACCCTGGTCCAGCCAGCCTCGATGCGGGACGAGCCGGGGATCGAGGAGCTGTTCGAGCAGACGCGGCAGATCGTGGCGATGACCCGGCGGCAACCGACGCCGGTCTTCGGCGCGCAGCTCTCCTTCAACCTGCTGCCGACGCCGCTCCCCGCCGATCCCGTCGCGGCGCAGATCGCCGCGGTGCTGGCCGGCTCGCCCCCCGCGCCGCCGGTGGCGCTGCAGCTCCTGCAGGGGGCGGTCTTCCACTCGGTCTCGGCGAGCCTCTACATTCGCTGCGCCGGGGATCCGGGCGTGCAGGCGATCCGCAAGGCCCTCTCCGGGCATGTCCATCTCGAAGCGGCCGACAAGCCCCGCCTCTTCGGCCCGATCGAAGCCGCCGCCAGCGACAAGGTCCTCTACGGCAGCGTCCGCAAGGACGAGGCCGGCGGCGGCTTCTGGCTCTGGGCGGCGATGGACAACCTCACCCGCGGCGGCGCCCTGAACGCCATCGAGATCGCGGCGGCGGTGTCGTGAGCGCCCGGAGCGCCGCGATGGAAAAAATCGCGCCCGAACGATACACTGGGGATTCGGGAGAAGACGTCATGGTCGCCGAGCAGATTCAGAGGAAGCTCTTCACGACCGAGGAGTATCACGCGATGCTCCAGGCCGGCATTCTCTCTCCAGAGGAACGAGTCGAGCTTCTCGAGGGCGAGATCTGGCAGATGACCCCGATCAAAGAGCGGCATTTCGCAGGAGTGACCCGCCTGGACTATCTCTTCAAGGGTGGCCTGGGAGCCGGGTCCGCGACCGTGGCGACACAGAACCCCGTTCATTTCGACGAGCGCTCCGAGCCGCAGCCCGATGTCCTCGTGCTGCGCTTCCGCAAGGACTTCTACGCGGAGCGCCTCCCGATACCGTCAGATGTCTTTCTTCTCATCGAAATCTCGGATACGACCGCCGACTACGATCGCCGGGTCAAAGTGCCGCTCTACAGCCGCTATGACATCCCCGAAGCCTGGCTGGTCGATCTCCCGCGCTCCGTGGTCGAGGTCTACCGCACCCCCTCGCCTCAGGGCTACCGCGAGGTGCTCACCCTCCGCCGCGGCGACCGCATCTCCCCGCTCGCCTTTCCCGACCTGAAGCTCGACGTCGACGCGATCCTCGGCTGATCCGGCATCCCGCGCCGTGAATAGCCTCTGCGTCTTCTGCGGCTCGAACCCCGGCGCCTCCCCGGCTTACGCCGAGGCCGCGGCCCATCTCGGCCGCACCCTCGCCGGGCGCGGGCTGAACCTCGTCTATGGCGGCGGCCGGGTGGGGCTGATGGGAGTGGTGGCCGACGCCGCCCTGGCGGCCGGTGGGAGGGTGACCGGCGTCATCCCGGAAGCGCTCGCCACCCGGGAGCTCGCCCATGCCGCCCTGAGCGATCTGCAGGTGGTGGGCTCCATGCACGAGCGGAAGGCGCGGATGTCCGAGCTCGCCGACGGCTTCATCGCCCTGCCGGGCGGCATCGGCACCCTCGAGGAGTGGTTCGAGGTCTGGACGTGGAGCCAGCTCGGGTTCCAGCCCAAACCGTGCGGCCTCCTCAACGTCGCAGGCTACTACGACCACCTCCTGGCCTTCCTCGACCACATGACGGCCGAGCGCTTCCTCACCGATGTCCACCGCGCGATGGCGGTCGTCGACGACGACCCGGAGCGCCTGCTCGACCGCCTCGCCGCCTGGCAGCCGCCGCGCGCCCGCAAGTGGATCGACGCGGCGGAGCGTTAACCTCTTCGATACCCACTTTGCCGCTTGACTTCCGCCTGTCGTGCGCCTACGATCCAAAGCGTAATCGAGGCGTAATAAATTACGCCACCCCGACAAAACAATGGCCCGGACGAGCCAGTCACTCGTCCGAGCCAACCGCGCACAGGAGTGGCACCCATGCGTGATCCCGAAGATCGTACCACCCCCTCCCCCAACGCCTTCGCCGAGGAGTTTCTCCGCCGCTTCGGGCAGGAGGACGAGCCCGCCTCCGCCGCCGAGGCGGACGTCGCCGGCCCCTGGCGGATCGAGCCCGCCTCCACCGCCGACGGCCGCGAGGCCTTCGGCCTCTGGCGGCTGGGCGAGCGGCCGGAATGGGGCGACGCTCCCGCCGCCCTCTTCCGCGAGCGCTCGACGGCGCAACTGGCCGCCGCGGTCCGCCCTTTCGTGGGCCGCGATCCGTTCTACGAGCTGGGCCGGGAGCGCTGGAACGGCGGCTTCCCGCTGCTGCGCCAGGGGGAGGCCGTGGGCTGGGTCGACCTCTTCGACGAGGACTGGGCTTTCGGGGTCAACGTGCTGGAGCGGTTCACCCGCAACCCCGAAGCCCTCGCGAGGCTGCTGCAGGCGGCGGGTCCCATCGCCCTGGAGCGGGCGGGAAAGATCCTGCGGCACCGGATTGCTGGAGAAGATGGCGAGGAGTGAGCCCGGAGGGTTCCCCTCTCTCGCACGGGAGAGGGGAACCGAAGCCGGCGCGATTACCGCGGCGGAGGCGGAACGCAGACGAAGCAACCGCTACAGACGTAATACGGCGACGTGACGCCCGTCGAGACGGTGTTGTTGCAGCAGTCCTTGCCACGCCGTCCGACGACGGTGGTGTGGCTCGCGTCACTGTAGAAGGTGCAGTTGCCAGCCGGGGCCGCCTCGACCTTGGGAGCGGTCGTGGCAGCGAACAACGTGCCACCCGCGACCAGCGAGGCGAAGACCAGCTTGCGAAGAGTCTTGTTCATGGTTTCTCCTTTCGTACAAACGCTGCGGCGTAAGCCGCACATAGACGTTAGTGCATATAAGAGGCGAAAGCGAGACCCCGGCCTCGGCTCAGCACTCGATGACGTTGATCGCCAGCCCGCCGCGGGAGGTCTCCTTGTACTTGGTCTTCATGTCGGCGCCGGTCTCGCGCATGGTCTTGATCACCCGGTCCAGGGAGACCTTGTGCGAGCCGTCGCCGCGCAGGGCGATGCGCGAGGCGTTGATCGCCTTGACCGAGCCCATGGCGTTGCGCTCGATGCAGGGGATCTGGACGAGCCCGCCCACCGGATCGCAGGTGAGGCCGAGGTTGTGCTCCATGCCGATCTCGGCCGCGTTCTCGATCTGGGCGGTGGTGCCGCCGAGAGCGGCCACCAAGCCTCCCGCGGCCATCGAGCAGGCCACCCCCACCTCCCCCTGGCAGCCCACCTCGGCGCCGGAGATCGAGGCGTTCTCCTTGTAGAGAATGCCGATGGCGGCGGCGGTCAGCAGAAAGCAGACCACCCCCTCGTCGCTCGCGCCCGGGGTGAACCGGCGGTAGTACTCGAGCACCGCCGGCACGATGCCGGCCGCGCCGTTGGTGGGCGCGGTCACCACCCGGCCGCCGGCCGCGTTCTCCTCGTTGACCGCGAGGGCGAACAGGTTCACCCAGTCGAGCACGGTCAACGGGTCCTTCAGAGCCTCCTCCGGACGGGAGGTCAGGTCGTGATAGAGGGCCGGAGCCCGCCGCGGCACCTTGAGGCTGCCCGGGAGCACGCCGGTCTGGCGGCAGCCGCGCTCGACGCAGCTCCGCATGGCCTCCCAGATCCGCAGCAGGCCGGCACGGATCTGGTCCTCGCCGCGCCAGACCTTCTCGTTCTCCAGCATCAGCTCCCAGACGGCGAGACCGTGCTCCTCGCAGGTCTCGAGCAGCTCCTGGGCGCTGTGGAAGGGGTACGGCAGCGCCGTCTCATCCTCGATGATCCTCCCCTCCCCCGTCGCCCCCTCGTTGACCACGAAACCGCCGCCGACCGAGTAGTAGATCCGCTCGTCGAGCGTCCCCCCCTCGGCGTCCAGGGCGGTGAAGCGCATGCCGTTCGAGTGCAGCGGCAGCAGATCGCGGCGGTTGAAGATCAGCTCCTCTTTCTCATGGAAAGGGACGGCATGCCGGCCGAGGAGGGCCAGCCGCTGCTGGTCGCGAATCGCCGCGATCCGCGGCGCCACGCTGTCGGGATCGATCGCCTCCGGCGCCTCCCCCTCGAGGCCCATCAGGATGGCGCGGTCGGAGCCGTGCCCCTTGCCGGTCATGGCGAGAGAGCCGAAGAGCTCGACGCGGACGCCGGCGGTGCGCTCGAGCAGCCCTTCGTGCTCCAGCCGCTCGGCGAAGCGGCGGGCCGCCCGCATCGGCCCCACCGTGTGCGAGCTCGAAGGCCCGATACCGATGGTGAAAAGATCGAAAACGCTGATGGCCATGCGAGTCGCACCCTCCGGCCGGGATTCTACATGCCTCGCCATAGCCACCTCGCGGAATGCCCCCCGGGTGGGGACGTGTTGTAGCGTTCGGACCGTTTCTGCCTACTCCAGTCCCGGGAAATGGCTGGTATAGACTCGGCCCCCAGTCGCCTCGCGGTCGCGAGGTGATTTTTATCTTGACCCCAGGAGGGGAGAAGCCCCCATGACCGACCCTGAGCAGGGCCATCACAACATCAACAACTACCACCGGGTGATCATCCTCGGCTCCGGCCCGGCCGGCCTGACGGCGGCGCTGTATGCCGCGCGGGCCGATCTGGCGCCGCTCGTCCTCGAGGGCAATCAGCCCGGCGGACAGCTCACCATCACCACCGACGTCGAGAACTTCCCCGGCTTCCCCGAGGGGATCCTCGGCCCGGAGCTGATGGACCGCATGCGCGAGCAGGCCCGGCGCTTCGGCACCAAGGTGAAGTTCGAGCAGGCGATCGAGATCGATCTCGAGAAGCGCCCCTTCACCCTGCGCACCGACGAGGACACCTACCGCTGCGACGCCCTGATCGTCTCGACCGGCGCCACCGCCCAACTCGGCGGCATCCCGGGCGAGACCGAGCTGATGGGCTACGGCGTCTCCGCCTGCGCCACCTGCGACGGCTTCTTCTTCCGTGACAAGGAGATCATCGTCATCGGCGGCGGCGACTCGGCGATGGAAGAGGCCACCTACCTGACCAAGTTCGCCAGCAAGGTGACCGTCATCCACCGCCGCCGCGAGCTGCGGGCGTCGAAGATCATGCAGGACCGCGCCTTCGCCAATCCCAAGATCGCCTGGATCTGGGACACGGTCGTCACCGGCATCATCGGCACCCGCGAGGGGGGCGTCACCGCGGTCAAGCTGCACAACAAGCGGACCGAGCTCGAGAGCGTTTACCCTACGCAGGGCGTCTTCTACGCCATCGGCCACAAGCCCAACACCGACCTTTTCCGCGGCAAGCTTGAGATGAACGACGTCGGCTACATCAAAGTCCAGGAGCCGACCACCCGGACGAGCGTGCCGGGCGTCTTTGCCGCGGGGGACCTGATGGACCCGATTTACCGCCAGGCGATCACCTCCGCCGGCACCGGCTGCCGCGCGGCGATCGACGCCGAGCGCTGGCTCCAGGAGCTACAAGACTGATGCTTTCCAGGCCCACGTCCCAGATCAAGACCCTCGGCGCTCTCCGCGAGGCCGGCTACCGGCCGCGCTCGATCAAGCAGGAGATCCGCGACAACCTGCGCAAGCGCCTCGCCAACGGCGGCCCGCTCTTCCCCGGCATCCTCGGCTACGACCGCACGGTGATCCCGTCGGTGATCAACGCCCTGCTCGCCGGCCACGACTTCATCCTCCTCGGCCTGCGCGGCCAGGCGAAGACCCGCATCCTGCGCTCGCTGGTCACCCTGCTCGACGAGGAGGTACCGGTGCTCACCGGCGCCGAGCTCAACGACGATCCGCTCGCCCCGATCTCCACCTACGGCCAGCGACTGGTCCAGGAGGCGGGCGACGACGCCCAGGTCGAATGGATGTCCCGCGAGCAGCGTTACAACGAGAAGCTGGCGACGCCGGACGTCTCGATCGCCGACCTGCTCGGCGACATCGACCCGATCAAGGCGGCGACCCGCAAGCTCACCTTCGCCGATCCGGAGGTGATCCACTTCGGGATCATCCCGCGCACCAACCGCGGCATCTTCGCGATCAACGAGCTGCCCGACCTCGCGCCGCGCATCCAGGTCGGCCTGTTCAACATCCTCGAAGAGCGCGACCTGCAGATCCGCGGCTTTCCCGTGCGCATCCCGCTCGACATCATGATGGTCTTCTCGGCCAACCCCGAGGACTACACGAACCGCGGCAGCATCATCACGCCGCTCAAGGACCGCATCTCGTCGCAGATCCTCACCCACTACCCGTCCGACGTGAACGTGGCGGCGGACATCACCCGCCAGGAGGCGTGGACCGAGCGCGACATCTCGAACGTGGTGATCCCCGACGACATCCGCGTGCTCGTCGAGGAGATCAGCCTCGCGGCCCGCGAGAGCGACCTGGTGGACCAGTCATCGGGCGTCTCGGCCCGCGTCGCCATCTCGGCGCTGGAGCTGCTGGCCTCGAACCTCGAGCGGCGGGCGCTGGCGACCAAGGACAACCCGATCTACCCGCGCCTCTCCGACCTGCAGATGCTGCTGCCGGCGATCACCGGCAAGGTCGAGATGGTCTACGAGGGGGAGCAGCAGGGGGCCGAGGTGGTGGCCCGGCGGCTGATCGGGCAGGCGGTCAAGAAGGTGTTCGACGCCCGCTTCCCGGAGGTCGGCAAGGAGGCCGGCAGCGGCGGCGACGACGACAAGGGCCCCTACGCCCGGATGATCCGCTGGTTCGCGGACGGCAACGCCGTCACGGTCTCCGACGAGCAGCCGTTCGCCGAGTACGAGGCCGAGATCTACAAGGTGCCGGGCCTCAAGGAGCTCGTCTCGCGCAACGGCAAGACCGCCGAGGAGCGGGCGCTGGCCGCCGAGATGGTGCTCGAGGGGCTCCACCAGCACCTCAAGCTGGCGCGCCAGGACATGGACAGCCAGGTCAGCTACAAGGAGATGGTCAAGTTCCAGCTCTTGAAGCCCCGCCGCGGCGGCTCCAGCGGCCGGGACCGGGGGGATGTGAACTGAGGTCGCCAAGGGGCAGTCAGTAGGCAACAACGATGCGGCATCAATATCTCTATCTAGATCCCGAGCTGATCAAGGCCCTCCTCGCCGGCCTCGACCTCCTGCGCCTGTTCAACCAACTCGTGCTGGCGACCGGCGGCGACGTCGAGGAGGCGATGGACTGGATGCGTTATCTCCAGGAGCAGGGGCACCTGCCGGAGGAGATCGATCTCGAGCAGTTCTTCGCCAGCCTGGAGAACCAGAACATGGTGGCCCGCGACGGCGAGGGGGGGCTCCAGCTCACCACCGGCGGCGAGCGCAAGATCCGCCGCAGCGCCTTCGAGGAGATCTTCTCGACGCTCGACAAGTCCGGCCCGGGCTACCACCCGATCCGCGCCGCCGGCGAGGGGATCGAGCGTCTCCCCGAGACGCGCCCCTACTCCTTCGGCGACGACATCCACCTCCTCGACTCCTCCCGCTCGCTCCAGAACGCCTTCCGGCGCGAGCAGGGGAGCGAGTTCAGCCTGCTCGAGGAGGATCTGGAGGTCTACGAGACCGAGCACCTGACCTCCTGCGCCACGGTGGTGGCGATCGACATCAGCCACTCGATGATCCTCTACGGCGAGGACCGCATCACGCCGGCGAAGACGGTGGCGCTGGCGCTCACCGAGCTGATCACCACCAAGTACCCGAAGGACCACCTGTCGGTGATCCTCTTCGGCGACCGCGCCGAGCAGGTCTTCCTCTCGGAAATCCCGTACATCCAGGCGGGGCCGTACCACACCAACACCCGCGACGCGCTGCAGCTCTCGCGCAGCGTACTCGCCCGCCAGAAGCAGCCGAACAAGCAGATCTTCCTGATCACCGACGGCAAGCCCTCGGCGATCACCGAGAACGGGCGGATCTACAAGAACCCCTTCGGTCTCGACATGAGGATCGTCAATCTCACCCTGGAGGAGGCCGACCTCTGCCGCCGCCAGAAGGTGGTGATCACCACCTTCATGCTGGCAACCGACACGATGCTCACCCAGTTCGTGGAGAAGCTGACGCAGATCAACCGCGGCCGCGCCTACTTCGCCTCGCCCTACAACCTCGGGGAGTTCATCCTGGCCGACTACATCCGGAACCGGCGGCGGCGGGTGCGGTAGAGGTACAATCCCGGGAGCGAGGAGAAACGATGGCCACGAAGACAGTCCAACTGGACGATGACGGCGGGCAGATTCTCGACGAGTTGGTCGAAGGCACCGGTCTGCCTGCTTCCGAGGTGGTTCAGCGAGGGCTGCGCATCCTTCGCGACCGTCTATCCGAGCCGGTGAGTCCCAGTGCCTGGGAGATCTATCAGCAGCTCGATCTCGGTCCTGGTGGCTACGCCGTGGCTCCCTCTACCGACAGCCGTCGAGGGGTGCAGGAAGCGATCCGCAGGAAACACTCGCGGTGATCCTGGTCGATACGGGGCCTTTTGTAGCCCTATTCGATCCTAAAGATGCCCTCCATCAGCGCTGCCGATCGGTTTTAGGAACTCTGCGCGAATCTCTTTGGACAACGGTTCCGGTTCTGACCGAAGCCTTTCATCTTCTCGATCCAGGCAGCCTTGGAGCCAAGCGCCTGGGAGAGTTCGTCCTGAGTGGAGGCATCTCGATTTGGTTCATGGATCAGCAGGCTCTCCGGCGAGCTCTCGATCTGATGGAGCGGTATTCGGATCGTCCGATGGATCTGGCAGATGCATCTCTCATCGCTGCGGCAGAGACTCTTCAGACCCGAAAAGTTTTCACGATAGATCGCAACGATTTCTCCACCTACCGGATTCAACAAGGTCATCGCCATGAACCCGTCGAGATCGTCGGCTAAAACTCTCCTGCTCCTTTCCCTTCTGCTCGCGATGACCGCCTGTGCCTCCGCCGGCCCGGCGCCGTCTTCGGAGGCTCAAGCGGCGGCCACCAGCGACATCGCCGAGGCGGTCTTCCGCTACCAGTTCCAGCACAACGCCTCCAGCCTCCAGGAAAGAGCGGATCGATACTGCCTCTCCCTTCCCGGCGAGCAATCCCCGGACGCGGCCTTCCTCCAGCGCTTCGACAGGAACACGCCGCCGGTCGTGGGCGTGGATGAGTGCCGGAGGAAGTCCGGCAAAAATCTCCTGTTCCGCATTCAGAAGCTCGACTGGCGAAGCGACGACGAGGTCGGGGTGAGCGGCGGCTACTGGGAGGGGAACCTCAGCTCCTCCGGCGAGTCCTACCGCGTCCGCCGCAAGGACGGCAAATGGGTGGTGGACGGCGCGCACAGGGAGACGATCTCCTAGCCGGACAGCCCGAACTCCTCGGCGATCAGCTCGTAGGAGCGCCGGCGGGCGGCGTGATCGTAGGTGATGGTCACGATCATCACCTCCTCGGCCCCATACTCGCGCGCCACCTCCTCGATGCCCGCGCGGACGGTCGACGGCGAGCCGACAATCAGGCGCCTGCCAGTCTGCAGAGTGGAGGCCCCCTGCTCGGCGAGGAAGCGGACGGCCTTCTCGACCGGCGGCACGGCCACCAGACGCCCACGGTACAGAAGGGAGATCGCCATGCGGGAGCTGGCCGCCAGCCGCTCCGCGTCGGCGTCGGTCTCGGCGCAGATCGCCGAGGCGGCGACGATCACGCGCGGCTCCTCCAGCCACTCCGACGGCTGGAACTCCTCGCGATAGCGGGCGGCGATCGCGGCTCCGCCCGGCTGGATGAAATCCGCGAAGGCGTAGGGCAACCCGACTCCCGCCGCCCAGATCCCGCTCTGCGGCGACGAGCCCAGCAGCCATGGGTCGGGACGGTGAGGCCGGCCCGGCAAGGCCGCCGCCAGATGGGCGAAAGGATGGTCCGGAGGCATGCTGTCGCCGAGATAGGCCAGCAGCTCGGCGAGCTGGTTCGGGAAATCGTCCGGCGGAAGCTGGCGGCGGTCTCTCTGCAGTGCGATCGCGGTCGTCTGGTCGCTCCCCGGCGCCCGGCCGAGGCCGAGATCGATCCGCCCGGGATAGAGGCCGCTCAGCATGCTGAACGACTCCGCGACCTTGAGCGGGCTGTAGTGAGGGAGCATGACGCCGCCGCTCCCCACGCGCAGGCGGGAGGTGGCGGCCGCGATCGGGCCGATGAGCACCTCGGGGCTCGCGCAGGCCAGCATGGGCGTGGCATGGTGCTCGGCCACCCAGTAGCGGTGATATCCGAGCTCGTCGGTCCAGCGCGCGAGATCGATCGAATTGCGGAGCGCGTCCCCCCCGGTCGAGCCTTCCGCGATCGGCGCCTGATCCAGAACGCCCAGCAAGAGCCGTTCGCCGGCTCGGTTCTCGGATGCTGGCAGGGTCGTCATGATCCTTTATACCTCGATACCTCATGGAGCCATTCCCGCAAGGCAGGATAGAATCCCTCCCTGTGAACCCAGGGAGGGATTCTCGTTGACCATTTCTTCATCGCGATCATCGCGCCGGCTCCTCATCGCGCCGTTCCTTGTATCGGCCCTGCTGATCGTGGGCTGCGGCCGCTCTTCCGATTCCGACGCCCCCGCGGGCCCGGCCCTGAAGGTCGACGCCTGCCAGCTCTTCACCGACAGGGACGCCCAGGCGATCGCCGGCGAGACGCTCGCCGGGATGAGCAGCACTCTCGACGAGGCCCAGGGGCGCAACCCGCTGGAGTGCATCTACAACGCGGGCACGCTCGACCAGCCCCGCATCCTCAGCTTGCTCATCCGCCCGCATCGCGGCACGGCGACGGATTTCCTGGAGTCCAGCCGCTCCTCGCTGAGCTCGATGTCCGGCGGCAAGGTCCAGGACGTCCCCGGCCTCGGGGACGGCGCCCTCTGGGTAGGCGGCCGCCTCCAGCAGCTCCACGTGGCCACGGGGAGCCTGCAGCTCATCATCACCGTCCACAGCGTGGACGGCACGGATCAGCTCCCCAAGGCCCGGCAGATCGCCACCCTCGCCCTGGAGCGGCTGAAGGCGGCCCCGAAGCCGGCGTAACGAGATAGAATCATTTCGATGTCCGATGTCCAGCGGGAGCCCTGCCGGCACTGCGGCGAGTCCGCGGCCCCTTCGCTGAAGGTCTGCCCCTTCTGCCGGGGGAGCCTGCTGGTCGACGTGGTGATCGCCGCCCCTGTCGACGAGCCGCGGGCGCGCTATCTGCTGGCCCGCGAGATCTCTTCCCTCGGCCCTCCGGCGCCATCCTTCTCCACCTTGCTGCGGGAGCTGGAGCTCCCCCGGCCCGTGCTGGCGCGGCGCGCCTCGCGGCTGGCGGCCCTCTCGCTGAGCGAGCGGCTGGCCGATTTCGGGATCGCGGCGAGAATCGAGCCCGCCGGGAGCGGCCAGGGCGCCGGCCGCTCCGTGCGGAGATTCGCGGCGGCGGCCTCGAGCGCGGTGGCCGGACTGGTCCTGCTGCTCTGGATGGGCGTGCAGGGAGGGAGCGCCGATTTCGCTTCGATTTCCCCTCCGCCCGCCCGCGGCCTCGCCTGGGCGGAGATCCCCTCCTGGCCTCAGCCGCTGCCCCCCCTCTCGACGCACGAGCTTTCGGCGCTGGCGTCCCCCTCCATCGTGACCCTCCGCTCCGGCGACCGCCGGGCCTCCGGCTTCTTCATCGCTCCCGATCTCGCGCTCACCCGGAGCGCGGCGATTGGAGACGGAACGGCGATCCAAGCCCTCGCCCCCCATGGGGGAGAGATCGCCTGCGAGATCGTGAAGCGGGACGACGCGATCGGCTTGGCGCTGGTGCGCGTCCCGGGCTCCCGGGCAGAGCCGCTCGAGCTCGGCGACGCGGCGGCGCTGCGGGGCGGCGAGCGCGTCTTTTTCCCGGCAACAACCCGGGAAGGGGCTCAGGAAGGGACGCTCGGCCCGATCGCCCGGCGGTTTCAGGGGGTCACCCATCTGGCTCTGGATCGCTTGCCGCCCGGCGGCGACGGCGGCCCGGTGCTCGACGGTCAGGGTCGCGTTCTCGGCCTGGTGGCGATCCAGCCGGACGGGGCCTATCTCCTCCCCATCAACTACGCCTACACGGAATCGCATCTGGCCCCGCCCCCCCGGCTCGCTCCGAATCAGCGGAAATGGACGGAGCTCCTCGCCGAGGCCGAAACCGCGGAGCGGCTGCGGATCGGCACCCCGCGCTGAGCGGGGTCTCCTCCCCGTATGTGGTCCGACCGGCCTTCCGAAAAGCGGCGCGAGCGGCTCGCCGGCCGTCTGCGCGCGATCCTGCCGCCGCCGCGTCCAGGATCGCGCGGATCGAAAACGCCGCTGCGGGTCCCCGGTCCGAAGGGCCCGCCCGATCCTGAACAGGTCGCGGAGGAGCTGCGCGGCGAGCCGGGCTTCTCCTGGCTGGACGGCGGCGATGGCGATCACCGGCTCCACGCCCGGCCGCTCGTGACGCTCGCCGTCCGCGACGGCCGGGCCGCGGTGAGCGGTCCCGGCGGGCGCGCCACCTTCGCCGCCTCCGGGTTCGACCTGCTGGACGCCGCGTTCGCCGCCTGGGGGGAGGCGGGAACGGGAGCCACGCTGGTGGGCTATCTCGGCTATGAGATGGGGGGCGAGCTGGAAGCGCTCCCCTCCCCTCCCGAGGACGACCTCGGCTTCCCCGATCTCCATCTCGCCCTCTACGCCGACGCCCTGCGCTGGGACGGCCGGAGTTGGACGCTGGAAGCGGCGGACGCCTGGCGCGAGCCGGGAGCCCCGGACCCGGTGATCGCGAGCGAGCGCCTGCTCGCCGCCGCCCGCCGGCGGAGCGATCCGGAAGTCACACAGGCCCCGCTCTCGCGAGAGCCTGTGATCAGCCGTCCGAATCGCGGCGGCTTCGAGGCGGCGGTGACACGGATCGTCGAGCGCATCGCCTCGGGGGAGATCTTCCAGATGAATCTCTGCCGCCGGCTGGAAACGGAGCTCCCGGCGGACGGCCTCTGGCCGCTCTACCGGCGGCTGCGCGCCGCCAGCCCGGCCGAGCGCGGCGCCTTCCTCGATCTCGGGAAGGGGCAGGCCGTGCTCTCGATCTCCCCCGAGCGATTCCTCGCCGTGCGCGGGCGCGAGGTGGAATCGCGCCCGATCAAGGGGACCCGGCCGCGCGGCGCCAACCCGCGGGAGGACCGGGCGCTCGTCCGCGAGCTGCTGGAGAGCGAGAAGGACCGCGCCGAGCTGACGATGATCGTGGACGTCGTCCGCAACGATCTCGGGCGGGTCTGCGAGACCGGCAGCGTCGAGGTGACGAGCCATGCCGAGCTGATGACCCTGCCGACGCTCCATCACACCGTCTCGACCGTGCGCGGGCGCCTGCGGCCGGACGCAGGCCCGTCCGCATTGCTACGCGCCGCCTTCCCCCCCGCCTCGATCACCGGCGCGCCGAAGATCCAGGCGATGGCCGCCATTGCCGCCGAGGAGGAGCGGCGGCGCGGGCCGGCGATGGGCGCCCTGGGGTGGATCTCGCTGGGCGGGGACCTAGAGCTGGCGGTGGCGATCCGCACCGCCGCGGCCGCGCGCGGGCGGATCGCCTATCACGCCGGCTGCGGCATCGTCGCCGACTCGGACCCCGAGCTCGAATTCGCCGAGAGCGCCGTCAAGGCGCGCGCCTTCCTCTCCGCCCTGGGCGCGCGGGAGCCGGGATGAGCCTGGCCTGGTGGAACGGGCGGTTCGTCCCGGCCGCGGAGGTTCACATCTCCCCGGCCGACGCCGGCTTCCTCTTCGGCGACGGCCTCTTCGAAACCCTGCGGGTGGACGCCGGCCGCGCGCGCGATCTGTCGGCCCACCTCGACCGTCTCTACGCCGGCCTGCGGCGGCTCGGGATCGAGCCGCCGGAGGAGCGGTGCGATCTCGGGCGGGCGGTCACCGACGTCGCGCGGGCCGCTCCGCAGCCGGTGGCGCGCCTGCGGATCACCGTCTCGCGGGGAGAGGAAAGTCGTCCAACCCGCCTGATCACCACCGCCCCCTACGAGCCGCCCGGAGAGGACCTCTACCGCCGGGGCGTCGCCGCTATCTTCCTCCCGGAATTCCGGATCGACTCGCGCGGTCCGCTCGCCGGCCTCAAAAGCCTCTGCTATCAGGCGAACCGGCTGGCGCTCCGGCAGGCCCAGGCCCGCGGCGCCTGGGACGCGCTGCGGCTCAACGAGCACGGCCGCCTGTGCTCGGGATCGCGGAGCAATCTCGCGCTGGCGATGCCGGACGGGATCTTCACGCCCCCCGAGAGCGAGGGGTGCCTACCCGGGACCGTCCGCCGCCGCCTGCTCGAAACGGGGGTAATCCACGAAAGGCCGCTCACCCTCGACGACCTCGCGGCGGCGAACGGTCTGCTGCTGATGAACAGCCTGGTCGGAGCGCTGCCGGTGTCGCGCGTCGACGGCCGGGAGATTCCGGTCGGACCGGAGGTTCTAGCTATCGCGGCTATTGGCGAAAAAGGGCCTGGGTCGGCAGCTCGCCGCCGACCACCCGTTTGACCTCCGTACCGGCTTCGAACCGGGTGCTCGCGTCCGCCTGGTTGATGATGGCGAGTGTGTTGATGTCCACTGTCGACGGGTAGCGCTGGGCGAACTCCGTCAGGGTCATCGCGGACGGCAGCGAGACCACGTCCACCCGCTTCGGCTGCACGTCGAGGGCGCGGCGGTCGGTCACCGGGCCGAAGGTGGCGATCGAGCCGGAGAGGACGTCGTCGTAGCTGTTCCAGCTCTGGGACCGGGTGTAGCCGACGAGCTGGAAAACCTTGCCGTCATGCTCCACGAAGGCCGCGATCCCCCGCAGGTCCCCCGACTGCGAGCCCTGGACGGCGAAGCTCCGCGCTACCGCCGGCAGGCCGCCACTCAGGCTCGTCTGCATCGTCTCGCCGGCCTGAATGCCCTGCTGCGAGAAGAACTTCTGCGCCGCCGTCTGCGCCGAGCTCTCGCCCGAGAGGGTCACCGCCACCAGGGCGTCCTGATTGGGGCTGATGGCCCCCACCGCCGATCTCTCGTTGCTGGTCTTCCACCCTTCGGGGAAGCGGATCTGGATGCCGAGCTCCGGCTGAATGAAAGTGTTCCCCACGAAATACCCCTCGCGCGGGTTCTGGCCGAAGACGACCTTGTCGAGGTTCCGCAGGTACCCCTCGCGGTTCACGGTGCGGCCCGAAAAGTCGCCGCCGAGCCTTGCGACCTTGCCGCTGATCGTCCGCACGCGCTCCTCCTCGGTCGGGTGGGTCGACATCCAGCCGGGGATCCGCCCCGCGCCCTGCGCCTGGCTGACCCGGCGCAAGGTCTCGAAGACCTGCGGCATCTCGCGCGGGTCGTAGTTCTGCTGGTACATGTAGCGCAATCCGAGGTCGTCGGCCTGGCGCTCGTCGTCCCGGCTGTACTTCAGGAACATCACCTGCAGGCCCTGGGCGGCGAGGTTGCCGTAATTGGCCACCGTGGGGCTGAGGATCATGCCGGCGAGCAGGCCGATCTGGGCGAGCTGCTGCTTGCTCATCTGCTCCACGCTGTGGCGGGCGGTGACGTGGCCGATCTCGTGGCCGAGCACCGAGGCCAGCTCCGCCTCCGAGGTCAGGTGGGTCAACAGGCCCCGCGTCACGTAGACGTGGCCGCCGGGAATGGCGAACGCGTTCACCACCGGATCGTCGATGATCCGGAAGGTCCAGGCGAGCTGGGGGCGCTCGGACGCCGCGGCCATCCTCTGCCCGATCCGGTCGACGTACTCCTGGAGCCGCGGATCGGAGTAGAGCCCGAGCTGCTGCTGGATCTGCTGGTCGTTCTCGCGCCCCAGCTCGATCTCCCGCTGCTCGGAGATCAGCGCGATCTGCGGCTTGCCGGTCGCCGGATTGGTCGCGCACCCCACAAGGGCAAGCAGGACGGCCGCCAAGCTCGCGGCGGCGGCTCGCCTCCACATTGAATTTATAAGGTCCATGATCCACCTCCTTCGCGGCAGGCGCGTGCAAGATGAATGCCCTTCGGCACGGCCCGTGCATAGCGCACGGGTACGATGAACATCACCGTCCTCGGAAGCCTCGAAAGCGACGACCCCAAGTCCTACGACGTCGTGGTCGACCAGGTCGCGGCCGCCCTGCGCAAGCAGAAGCACCGCGTCTCGATCTTCGGCGTTTACAACGATCTCCGGAAGTTCGTCTCCGGATTCTCCCGGCGCAAGCCGGACATCGTGTTCAACCTCGTGGAGACCTTCGGCGATTACGTCAGCGGCGATTCCGCCGTGGCCGGCGTCATGGATCTCCTCGGCCTCCGCTATACCGGCGGCGGCCCCGGCGAGCTCTATCTGCGGCAGGACAAGGGCCTCGCCAAGAAGGTGCTCGCCTTCGAAAAAGACCTCCTCTACCCGCACTTTGCCATCTTCTCCAAGGACGCCGACTTCGAGACGGCGGGCAACCTCCGCATGCCGCTCTTCGTCAAGCCGCTCACCGCGGACGCCTCGATCGGCATTGACGGCGAGTCGCTGGTGAACGACACGACGTCGCTGATGAAGCGGGTCCTGATGATCCACGAGAAGGTGAAGGACAGCGCCCTGGTCGAGGAGTACATCGAGGGGCGGGAGTTCTACGTCGGCGTCCTCGGCAACCGGGAGCCGGTCGCCTTCCCGCCCATCGAGATGGACTTCTCCGGCCTCCCCGAGGGGATCCCCCACGTCGCCGGCACCAAGGCCAAGTGGAAGAAGAACAGCGTCGAGTACAAGGGGACGAAGTCGGTGCTGGCCGACATCCCGGACGAGCTGCGGGCGAAGCTCCAGAAATCCGCCGTCGACGCCTACCGCGCCCTGCGCGTGCGCGACTACGGCCGGGTGGACCTGCGGCTGACCGAGTCCGGGGAGATCTACGTCATCGAGGTCAACGCGAGCTGCTATCTGGAGGCCGAGAGCGAGTTCGCGATGGCGGCGAAGGCGATGGGCATAGAATTTCCCGAGCTGGTGCAGAAGATCGTGGATCTGGCGGTGGAACGGTATGCCTGAAGCTTCCATCGGTTAAGATAGATACTTCTTTAGGAGGATTGACGATGAAGAAGAGTCTGTCGAAGCTCCAGCTTCACCGCGAAACCCTGGCGTCCCTGAGCTCGCAGTCCCTCCCGCAGGTCCTCGGCGGCTTCTCGGACAGCTGCACGACGGTCTGCTCGCAATGCCCGTGGGTCCCCTTCCCGTCCCGCAACGTCAACTGCTGAGGTCGCCTGCTCCCCCGGTGAAAGGCCCGCCGGGGGCTTGGTCACACCTCCTCCGGGCACTCCTCCACCACGAACTCGTTCGCCTCGGTGACCGTCACGCAGTACAGGCGATCGAACCCCTCCTCGCGGCGGGGGAGCTGCAGCCGTTTCTGGGTTCCGAGGATCGCCGGCACTGGAATCTTCTTCTTCCCCTCCCGCTTCTGGTTGCGCCCGATCGCGTGCTTCACGGGGACGGGAAAGTAGTAGCCCACGATCCGGAACCCCGCCGCCTTCGCCGGAGCGATGTACGCCTCGCGCTCCGCGGCGAGGACGTTGGTGTTGTCCACCACGAACGGCTGCTTGGCGAGGATGCACGCCTGGAGGAAGACCTGCGCGCGGTAGCGGGTCTTCAGCATGTCCAGGTTGATGCGAATATGGGTGTCGAAGAACCGCTGCTGATAGAAAGTCGACTTCCCCGCGCCCTGGATGCCAACGAGAAGAATGGCTTCCATAGTTGCCTTCCGTACTTACGGCACGTAGCTCCCCCGGTGGACGTGGTTCATCGCCAGGGCGGTGACCAGCGTCGTCAGCGAGATGATCGCCGGGGTCTCGCGATCCTCGGGATAGACCTGCTCCAGGGCGTCGGCGCGGTCGGCCAGATGGCTCAGCAGGACGCGGGTCTTCTCCGGGAAGTGGCCGGTCCAGCGGTAGACGTCCGCCGGCAGGTCGCGGGCGAGACGGCGGATCAGCGCCGAGGCGGGGCGGCGCGGCGCGTCCGTCGAGAGGTCCTCCGGCCGCCCCCAGTCCTCGAAGATGGTGCGCAGCGATCCGTCGAGACCCGGGAGCTCCCCGGCCTCGATCTCCCAGGAGCGGTAATACTGGTCCAGCGTGTAGGGGATCTCCGAGACGTCCTCGTCCAGCTCGTCGTCGGTCACCGGCGGATCGACCGCGCGGAGCTCGCCCATGGCGCGGTCGCAGTACTCCAGCTTGGCGAGCGCCTCCGGCCAACCGGCGTACTCAGTCGCCCAGTCGAGCCCGGGGGTCATCCAGACGGCGAAGGTCTCGGCCCAGTCCTCGTCCGGGTGCTTCTGGGCGTACCAGCCCGGCAGGTGGCGGACATAGCGGCGGCTGAACGGCTCCGGGGTGTACTCCTCCCGGTAGGGACGGGTGATCGGGCCGAACCGGCGCACCCAGTCCTCCTGGTCGTAGAGCCGGTAGGCGTAATTGACCACGTGCCCCATCTCGTGCCGCAAATAGCGCAGCAGCTCCCAGCGACCGAGCCCCTCGACGTGCCCGGTCCGCTCGGCGTGGATCGCCGTCAGGTCCGCGCGGGCGAGATAGAACGGGATCGCGATGGCGACCGTCCCGAACGGCACCCCCCACTCCGTCGAGAGATAGAAGCGCGGGCGGACCCGGCGGATGCCGGCCGTCTCGAGCTCCCGCTCGAACCCGGCGATCACCGGCTCCAGGAGCGTCCCCGCGATCGTCAGGCCGAGATCGCGGATGGGGCGTTCCCCGAGGTGAGCTTCCTCGAAGGCGCCGGTCTGGGGGTCCATGGCCGTACTCATCCTGGATGTTTATCGCAAAACTGGTGCCGCCGGCCTGTAACCCTGGCGCGGTTTCCATCGTAAGGCTGGACAGGAGGGGGACACCATGATGAAAAAGACCCTGTTGATACTAGCCGCCGCGCTGCTCTGGGTAGTGCCCGCCGGCGCGAAGGAGACCATCCGCTCGTTCCGGCAGCAGATCCCGGTGGGCGGCGCCGGCAAGATTCATCTCGACTTCCCGGTCGGCAAAGTCGAGGTCACGGCGTGGGACAGCCGCGAGGTGGACGTCGACGTCAGGATCGTCTGCAACAAGCCGAGCAGCCGCTGCGAGAGAGCCGCGCAGGAGCTGCGGCTCGTCTACAACACCACCGGGGACCAGCTCGAGGTGAAGATCGCCCACTGGCCGCACTGGAGCGGAACCAAGAACCTGAACGTGGTCGCTGTCCTCCGCGTGCCGCGCGACCTGCCGCTGCGGGCCGATCTCGGGGTCGGCGAGCTGACCATCGACGGCATCGCCAGCGACGTGACGGCCGATCTCGGCGTCGGCGAGGTCCACGTCACCCTGCCGAAAGAGGCGATCGGCTCGGCGGACATCGACACCGGCGTCGGCGAGGCCAGCCTCGTCGCCGACGGCCGGCGCTACTCCAGCGAAGGGCTGTTCTCGCGGCAGATCAACTGGAACAAGGGGTCCGGCCGCGGCCGGGTGAAGGTGGATTGCGGCGTCGGCGAGATCCACGTCACGCTAACCTGATCGCTCTCCCCCACCCCGCCGGTTCCTCGCCGTCCAAGCGAGCCAGCGAACCAGCAACGCGCTGCCGAACAGGAAGTTGCCGACGCCCAGGATCCCCATCAGGATCCGGGCGTCGCTCCACGCGTCGAGGTTGACCAGCACCCGCAGCAGGGCGAACATCGCGAGCAGGACCAGGCTCAGCGCCCAGAGCGCGACCGGCAGCGGCCGCCGGAGCCCGCCGGACCGCCGCGCCTCGAGCAGGATCACGATCAGGCTCACCAGACAGATGAACGAGATGAAGGCTTCGGCCATCTCCATGCCGCCATTTTAGACCGGCTCGGGCGGCAGGGAGTTCCTCGGCCCTTACCCCCAGAGGCGGACGGCGTCGTGGACGTTGGTGTAGATCATGAGGGCCGCGAGGACGGCCAGGCCCAGTACCGTCAGGGGGACCCGAAGCCTCTCGAAGCGCGGGAAAGCCTTTTCCAGGCAGGCCATCGTGATCTGCCCGCCATCCAGCACCGGGATGGGCAGCAGGTTGAGAACCGCCAGCGAGATGCTCAGGGAGATCGCGATCTCCAGGGCCATGCCGGCGCGGGCCAGCCGGCCCCCTTCGACCACGATCCCGACCACTCCCGAGAGCGACTCCGGGCTGGCGAACAGCCGGGGGAGGACTTCCAGGAGATGCCGGCAGGCGGCGGCGACCTGAAAGAACGGCGCGACGGCCAGTTGCTGGAACGACAGGCCCCGCGTGGTCCCGTTCAGCACCGCGAAGAGAGGGAGGGCCGCCACGAGGTTGGCGAGCGGACCGCCCAGGTAGAAGACGAGCCGCTTCCTCAAGGGAATGGCCCGGAGCTCCTCTTCGTCCGTGATGGCCTGGGCCACGAAGCCGCCCAGGGGGAGCGCGCGCAGCGCATACTCCACCTGCCCCCAGCGCCGGGCCCACAGCTTCGGACCGAAGCCGATCGAAAAGCCGGCGACCGGAATCCCCACCAGCCGGGCCGCGATCAGGTGGCCGAGCTCGTGAATCACGATCAGCAGACTCAGCAGCGCGAACATCCCCAGATAGCTCATCGCGGGCCTCCGGGCCCAGGGGCCCTGTCCAGTGACTGCATCAATTCTACCCCGGGACTCTCCAGGCAAGAACAGACGGCGGCAGCCGCGCTATGCTCCCGCCCGTGAAACGGGTCATCCTCTACGGGCTGGCAGGGGGGGTGCTCCTCGCCCTGCTCAAGGTCCTCGAATACCAGTACGTCGTCCGCGCGTACCCCGGCGAGATCTATGGCGGCCTGGTGGCGGCGATCTTCTCCGCGCTGGGGATCTACCTCGGGCTGCAGTGGTCGCGGTCCCGGGAGGTGACGGTGATCAAGGAGGTCCGCGTCCCCGCGGGCGGGCCCTTCGTGCTCGACGCCGGGAAGCTCAAGGAGCTCGGAATCACCCCGCGCGAATACGAGATCCTCGGGCTGATCGCCGAAGGCCTGAGCAACCGGGAGATCGGCGAGCGGCTCTTCGTCTCCGAGAACACGGTCAAGACCCACTCCTCCCGCCTGTTCGACAAGCTGGGGGTCAACCGCCGGGTCCAGGCCGTCCTCAAAGGGCGGGAGCTCGGCCTGATCCCCTGATTGGGGGGTCAACCGGGGTCAACGAAAGGATGATTCCGGGGTTCCAGGCCGAAAATCACCCGAACGGAGGACGACCGGCGCCGCGCCGGACCCCAGGATGGGGCCAACAAGGGAGGAAACTGCCATGAAAAGAATCGTTCTCCGCTTCGGTCTCGCGTCGGGCTCCATCCTGGTGGCCCTGGCCATGATCATGATGCCCCTGTGCCTGAGGGGGACTCTCGACTTCGACAACAGCGAGATCCTCGGCTACAGCTCCATGGTCCTGTCGTTCCTGCTGGTCTTCTTCGGCGTCCGGTCCTACCGGGACACCGTCGCCGGCGGCGCGATCGGCTTTGGCAAGGCCTTCCAGGTCGGCATCCTGATCACCCTGATCACCTGCGCGATGTACGTCATCGCCTGGGAGATCGCCTACTTCAACTTCTTCCCCCACTTCCTCGACCAGTACAGCGCGCACGTCCTCGCCAAGATGCGCGCGACGGGCGAGAGCGAGGCCGCCATCCAGAAGACGGTCGCCCAGATGGCAGCGCTCGCGAAGCACTACGACAATCCGCTCTTCAACTCCGCCATCACCTTCATGGAGGTGTTCCCGGTCGGGCTCATCATGACGCTCCTCTCCGCCGCGATCCTGCGCCGGAAGCCGCGCCAGGATGCGCCCCCCTCGGCCGTGCCGGCCTGAGTCTCCGCATTCGGGCTCGGCCCCCCTCCAGGGAAGCCGGGCCCGTCCACATCAGGGCCGGCTGTCCGGATCCGCCGGATCGGTGTGGGCGCGGCGCTCGTCGCCGTCCCAGGCGCCGTCCCCATCGCGGTCCACGGCGATGCGGACTCCGGAGCCGGGCGGCACGCAGGTGTACGTCACCGGACGGCCGGAGCCAGCGGCCAGAGACCGCAGCGCCGCTTCGGTGATCGACGGTTGCCCGCGCCGGTCTCTCACGAACTGACCCGATCCCACATACAGGAAGCCGGTCTCGTCGTCAGAGACCCGGGTCTTGGCGACGAGCTCGCACTCCCCCGCGTCCGCGCGCTGGCGCAGGAGATTGATACGGGAGATCACCGCCGCGGAGCTCGCGTTCGTGAGCGTGATCTGCTGGCCCACGGCGGGCGCCAGGTTGGTGGGGAACGCCAGGATGAACGCCTCGAGCTGCCGCCGCTGACGGTCACCCTCCGGCCCCTCCGGGATGCTGTTGCTGTGGGGCCCGTTGGCCTGCTCCGAGAAGCTGATCCCATGGACGAAGCGGAACAGCGTGTCGACGTTGCCGTCGTTCAGGAACCCGAAGCCGCGCACCTGATCCCCCTTGAAACCGTTGTCGCCGCCGAGGAACCCGGGGTTCTCGGGGTTCCCGAACATTCCGATCTTCTGGTAAGCGTTGCGCAGGTGGGGAGCCTTGAAGAGCTGCGGGTTGAAGTCGAAGCTCGTGAGGCCGGACGAGCCGAAGAGCCCGGGCGCCGCGCTGCCGGGATTGGCGTTCGGGTCGATCGTGTGGCAGCCGTTGCAGGTGAGGACGGCGCCGTTGAATTCCGGAGCCGACGGGATGCCGCAATTGACGCTGTCGAAGAGCTGGCGCCCCGCCTCCTGGTCCGCGGTGAGCACGTTGCTGATCGGCCGGTTGGGGTTTGGCGGATAGGTGATCCGGAGGATGAACTCGGTGAACGCGTTCATCTCCGCCTGCGAGAGGGTCGAGTGGCGCCCGAGCAGATCGGGGAATGCCCCGTTGAACTGGGCGAACGCCGCGCGCTCGTCGAAGGTCCCGCTGTCCGGCTGCGCGCTCGGCGCGCTGTTGCCGCCGGTGCGGTCGCCGCGCCAGTGCATTGAGCCGTGGTTGGCCATGCCGCGCAGGCTCTGCGTCGCCATCGGACCCTTCATCGGATGGAAGATGGGCTCCATGGGCTGACCCGTGACCAGATTCAGCAGGAGGCTGCTGAAGGGGCCGGGGTTGTCGATCACCACTCCGTCCGGGTTGCCGAGATCCCAGGCCAGGCTGTCGAAATCGCCGAACGCGTGGCAGCTCGCGCAGGAGGAGTCGCCGTGGCTCGACGAGAGCTTGGCGTCATAGAGGAACCGGCGGCCATTGACGATGCTCGGCGGCTCCGGGCTGTGCATCTGGACGTGCCCCGCCTCCGCCCGCGTCCCCGTGTCGACGATCGAGATCCCGTTGTCGAAACGCGTCATCACGTAGAGCTGCCTGTGCTCCTCGTCGAGGACGAGGCCGGTGGGACCGCCGCCGCTCACCGGGATCTGGTTCGACGCGCTCGGCACGAACGTGTCGGCCTCGAGCTGCGCCGTGGAGAAGATCCCCACCTTGTCCGACCCCAGGGCCGCGACGTAGAGGGTCGCGCCGTTGCCGGTCACCGCCATGCCCTGGGGCAGGGCGAGGGACTTGGCGTTCTCGGCGTTCGGGGTCGGCGCGCAACAATGGTTGTAATCGATGTGCTTGTTGAGGTGCCGCGCCGCCACGCCGCCCCCGGCGCTTCCGGGGGACAGCACGGTGATGCGGCTCTCGTGCAGGTGGCCGCGCAGGCTGTGCCCGGCGAAGGTCCCCGGCCCCTCGAAACGGTCGATGTTGTTCGCGTCGGTGTTGGCGACGTAGACCTTGCCGTTCACGGGATTGACCGCCATCGTGTAGAGGACGGTGCCGACGCCCTGGAAGAAGCCGGCCGCTCCCGGGAGCTGGCGCGGCGGATTGGCCATGGCGTCGAGCACGAACACGTCCTTGTCGGGCAGCGAGAACCTCACGAACTGATCGCGCGGACGGCCGAGCGCGTCGACCCAGTGCGCGCCGTTCCACTTGACGATCGCCCCCACCTCGGGCGCGGGGCGCCCTTCGGCATTGGTGGCAGGACCCCCGACGCCGTCCGGACCGAAGCCGTCCGGGAGCGAGGTCTCAGGGACGATGGTGGTCTGGTTGCCGGTCTGGAAGCCGGCGGCGTAGACGCGGGTGCCGTCGGGCGTCACCGCGAGGGCGCGCGGAGTGTCCGTGAAGAGGGTGACGATGGCGAGCGGCGCGCCGCCGAGGGCGCTGCCGAGCCCGTCCGCGTCGAACACCCAAACGTCCGCGCGCCCCACGCCCGGAGTCGTGAACTGGGGATCGAAGGGGATGTTCTGACCGCGGTGCGCGGTGGTGATGAACGCCCGCTTCCGCCCCGGCCCGGCGAAGACGATGTCGCGCGGCTCGTCGCCTACGAGGAGCGTGCGCTCGACCTCCCCGGTCAGGCCGTCGCCGCGGTCGTCGAGCTCGACGACGCTCACGCTGTCCGAGAGGTGGTTGACCACCCAGACCTCGCGGTTCGTCCGCGCCGCGACGGCGACCGGCTCCAGGCCCACCGGGATCGAGGCGGTGTGGACCAGCCCCTGCCCCTGGATGCGGAAGATCTCGAGGCGGTTGTCGGGCGTGTTGACGGCGAACAGATGCCGCTTGTCCGGAGACATCGCGAGCGGCCGCACCTGCCCGCTCTCGAAGAGCGTGTACGTGGAAGAGGCCGCTTTCGAGCTGCGGAGCAGGCCTACCTTCGTATCCGCCGAAGCTTCGGCGGGACGGCTCGTGCCGGGATCGTAAGAGAGCGCCGCGGTGAACGCGATCGCCACAAAGGCCACGAGCGCCATCATCAAGCCGCGGTAACGTTGCGGACCCATGACGATTCCCTCCTCTGTCTGGTCGTGCCCGCTGTTGACAGCGATAGCTAATTTAAAATCGTAAGACGAAAGCCGGATTTGTCAAGACTCCAGAGGCCGGCCCTTTCCACCGGCGTGGGCTCCTCTCCTATAATCGAAAAAAAGCCGAGGAGGACGACATGCCAGATCGCTCGAGACGGAACGGTTCCCTGCTGATCCTGCCGCTGCTCGCGGTCCTGACGGCACCGGCCGTCCAGGCCCAGGCTGTCCGGGTCCAGAAGGCGCCCATCGACCTGAAGGGGTTCCGGACGGTCGACCTGACTTATGCGTTCGACGAGAAGACGATCTACTGGCCGACGTCGCCGACGACGTTCAAGCTCGATCGCCTCTCCTACGGCAAGACGGAGGGGGGCTACTTCTATTCGTCGAACGCCTTCTGCACGCCGGAGCACGGCGGCACGCATCTGGACGCGCCGATCCATTTCGCGGCCGGGAAGCGGACGGTCGAGCAGATCCCGGTCGAGCAGCTGATCGGGCCCGCGGTGGTGATCGACATCCGCGCCCAGGCGACGGCCGATCGCGACTACCGCCTGACGCTCCAGGACCTCCGCGCCTGGGAGGAGAAGCACGGAGCGGTGCCGGCGGGAGCGATCGTGCTGCTACGCACCGGCTGGGGGGAACGCTGGCCGGACCGCAAGCGCTATCTGGGAGACGACAAGCCGGGCGACGCCTCGAACCTCCACTTTCCCTCCTACGGCGCCGAGGCGGCCCGGGCGCTCCTCGACCGCAAGGTGGGAGCGCTGGGCGTCGACACCGCCAGCATCGACCACGGTCCCTCCAAGGACTTCATCGTCCACCAGATCGTCACCGCCGCCGACGTGCCCGGCCTGGAGAACGTGGCCAACCTTGGAGACCTGCCGCCCACCGGCGCCTGGGTGATCGCCCTGCCGATGAAGATCGCGGGCGGCTCCGGGGGTCCGGTGCGGATCGTGGCGCTGGTGCCCGCGTCCGGCGGGTGAAGGTTGACGTTATCCAGGAATGGATAACGACGTTGGGAAGGCTGATGCTCCCCGCTGAGCCGCAGCGCTCTCGATCGCAGCAGAGCTGACGGCGAGGTGACCGACGGCTGCCGCACAGCAGTCACCCTCGACGTAGAATTCAAAGCTCACCGCACCATGACTGCCAACGTTTATCTGCAGAACCCGGAGCCATTTCCTCCGAAAGCTTCGCTCTGCGCAAGACTCAGACGCGCTACGCATACATTAGCGACGTCTTGCCCGATTGGCCCGGGTAGTACAGACGAAGTCGGGCGATGTAACTCCGCCCCTGGAAGAGCTTGTAAGCGATGCTGGCGTTCCGGTCTTCACCGCTATCGTCGTCACCCGCCAAGAATCGAGGCTCACCGTTGATGTCCTCAAATAAAACAAGAAGCGTGTCTGAAGCACCCTTCGACTCTATCTTGTACTTCCGCGACTCCGTGGGCTTGATCGCGAAATCGATTTGCTGGCCGGCGGCGAGATCGACGGTTACCGTCTGGAACGGCTGGAGCGTCGGCAGCGCTGCATTCAGCGCCGGATACCATTTAAGAGCCCATTGCTTATCGGCACCTGAGAGCGTTCCCGGTGGAGTGAGACCATTGATATCGTATTGCTGGGGCTCATCGATGAGACCCGGCTCAAATTCGTACTCCATGATAGAGTCGGGATCCCACGTTGATCCCTGGACCTGCTGCGACGTCAACTTCTCTAAAATATTGTGAAACGTCGTGTCGTGGTCCCAGTTATTGGGAGGTTTGGCGAGTGCGTCGTACACCGCCTGCTCGTGCCACTTAATTCCAGCAAAGGGGTTTTGGTGTTCATGCTCCATGCCAATCACGTGTCCGAGCTCGTGGAGCGCGGTGCCACGGCCGTAAGGAGTGGTGAGGTCCCAGCCGTATACCGTTGTCGGCTCGTTCAAGGGAACCTGCAACACTTCGCGGCCGACCGCCGAAGCCGAACTGCCATCGCTCGTCGAATAGCCGATTCGGACTTCAGCTTCACTGAGTTGATTGACCTCCTGAAACTCAAGGCCGATTCCAATTGCTTTCCATTTGGCAAACGCATCACGGATCGCATCCGCCTGCACCTTAGGAACCGAGAAGTGAGAGCCCCCGCCAAAAAAGCAGTAGTGCAGGACCGTTCCATTCATCCATTTCGAGAGGGTGGACAGGATAGCCGCTGCCCGACGTGGGTTGGCCATCACAGATGGGGGGAGTTGGGGAACAGGCCGGGGCAGATTCCGGCACCGAGGTTTGGAAGTTTGGTTCGAAGGCGTGACCTTGTACGACCTACTACTGCGAGGGCGTGTCATACAAACTCCTTTTTAGTTCGACTATTTGGCTTTTACGCATTACGCCATTGCCCCGACTCATACCAGCTTTGCCAAGAGGCAACTTTAGGTGCGGCCTGCTCGACATTGATCTCAACGAACATTCATAAAAAGCTTTTGGCGACTGTTGAGTGCCTGTATCTGCGCCGCGATCGCATTAGGGGCAGCAGGGCACTTACTTTGGACATCCTTGTATGACTCTTCCTCCTCTTTGACTGCATCTGTGCGGCGACTGAGGACCCAACTAACCCCAACACCATTTACAATGGTACCCAAAGTCGAGATTGCCCCCGGCAGAAAACTTTGCCTGATGAAGAGCAAAATTGACCCGCACAGGAAGATGATGACCGTCGCGCCGAAAACAAAGAGCAAGATTGTCCACATGTTCCGCCACTTTGCAATATTCCGGTATCGTTCTATTGCGAACTCACAAGCACTCACTGCATGGCCGTCCATGTTCCCTCCGTTGATTTAGAGTACCCATAAAGCTCCCCTTCTCCAGTAGACGGACGCACTTCTACAATTCGCGTACCGAATGAGCTCTCCACCCCGACAGCAAACTTTGGTGTCACCGTCTAAGCAAGTGAGCGGATGAGGGCGAGTCTCCGCGGCGACGCCAACGTTCCGCATCCCTCTCGCCTTACCGCGTCCTCCACCTCCATCGCTTTTGGTCGCCTTTCGGAGGATCAGACGAGAGGTTTTCAGCATTGCCCGCACCGTTACCGACAGGACCGGAGCGATTTCGTCCTTCCCGCCCGCCTTTCGGAGACGACCCTCTACGTTCCGATGAGATGTTGAGCCTCTGGCCGACGGCTCGCCCGGGTTTTTTCGGGGCTCGTCCGCATTAATTTGGGTCGCGGCCGAGTTAATTTATGTATCGCCCACGTTTTCGGGCTCTCCTGCAGCGTTTCCGGGCTCTCCCGCGACGTTGCGGAGCTTCTCCGGAACGCTGCGGATATCCTCCGAAACGTCGCGGGGCTCCTCCGTAACGTTGCGGAGCTCTTCCGGAATGCTGCGGTGCTCCTCCGGAATGTCGCTGGACTCCATTTCAAGGTGGGCGGACCCCGTTGAAACACGGGCGGGAACCCTGAAAAGGCGGGCGTGACTGGGGAGGCTCCTCTATACTATGCGGGCTTGAGCGAAACTTCTCTTCACGTCGTCCTCGTCGAGCCGGAGATCCACTGGAACACCGGCAATGCCGGACGGACCTGTCTGGCGGTGGGGGCGCGTCTACATCTCGTCGGGCCGCTGGGTTTTTTTCTCGGGGAGCGGCAGGTCCGGCGCGCCGGGCTCGACTACTGGCAGCGCGTCCATCCGATGGTCTGGGACCGCTGGGCCGAATTCGAGGCGGAGATCCCCGATCTGGGGGAGCCGTTCTTCTTCAGCGCCGAGGCGGGACGGGATTTCTGGAGCGTCGACTACCCGGAGCGGACGGTGCTGGTCTTCGGCAAGGAGAGCGTCGGCCTTTCGCCGGAGATCCGCGAGCACTACCGGGACCGCCTGGTGCGGATCCCGATGGTCGACCCCGAGATCCGCTCGCTCAATCTCTCGACGTCGGTGGCCCTGGCGGCTTATGAGGTGGCTCGCCAGCGGCGGAGATGAGAGTCCTGCCAAACCCTCCCCCGCCCTGAAGGGGCGGCCTTTGAACAGCCTGGGGTTTCAACCCCAAGTACCAGCGACCCCGATCATCGAGCCCTGAAAGGCCGGCCGACCGCTGAAGTTTCGGCCGGCCCTTTGGGGCTTGAGATTTATCGGCCCGCCACCCGGGGCTGAAGCCCCGGGCTGTTCAAAGTTCGCCCTTTCAGGGCGAGGGAGGGGACAAGCCCCTCCCCTACATAAGGAACTGCGTTTTGTAGGTGCGGTAAGGGGAGGAGCGTCAGGGCACCGTCACCTTCAGCGCCCTCTCCCCCTTCTCCACTTTCGCCCCCTTGAGCCTCGCGGTGACCCCCTCGGCCGCGATCACCACGAAATCCCCCTCCTGCGTCACCTTGGGCTCGGCGGGGAGGCCGGTCACCTGGATCTCCCGGATGCCGTTGAACAGCGGGTGCTCGCCGGCGGCCTGGGTGAGGGCTTCGCGGCCGAGGACCTCCAGGGTGGAATCCTCGTTGCCCAGCTTCACGAAGCGCCGGTGCAGGATCTCACCCTTGGCGACGAGGCTCACATTCAGGGGGTCGAACCCCTGGGGCATAAACGGCTTGGCGGTGGTGATCTCCAGCTTCCAGCCGGAGCGGCCCAGGAAGGCCTCGCGGCTCTCGCGCCGGGTCTGGGCCAGCCGCAGGACATCCGTCTTCGCGTGCTCGCTCGCCGCGGCGATCTCCTCGGGCTTGAAGCCGCAGGCCGTGGCGGGCTTTCCGGCGACGGCCCTGGCGAGCAGCTCGTCGAGGCTCGTGGCCTGCCCGCCCTCCAGCGCTTGGCGCCAGGCGGGATCGAAGCGGTCCAGCAACGCCGCCTGGGCGAAGCCGATCGAATAGGCGCGCGAGCGGACGTCCCCGGCGGCGTACTCGGAGGCCGGCAGGTCGGGACCCTGGGTTTTCCCCAGGGAGAGGTTCTCGACGAAGTTCGCCATGCCCTCGTTGAGCTCGGTTCCCTGCTCGTAGCCCACAGCGCCGGCGGGCAGCTTTGAGAAACGATCGCGCCGCTCGTCCAGCGCCCGGCGCGTCCAGCAAGCGGCTTCCTGGAGTTCCTTCGCGGCGAGCGCCCGCCGGAACGCCTCGGTCTCCAGCCGGCGGACGGCGAGCGGGCCGGCGTCCTCCATCGGGTAGAGGAACAGCTCCGCCTCGTTCCCCGACCATGCCGGATGGCGCTCCCGTTGAAAGACGTGGAAGGTCTCGTGGATCACGATCGAGGCCCAAGCTCGCGAATCCCGCGCCGACCTGGGATCGATCTCCAGCGTCGCGGTCTGCACTCCGCCGAGCTCGATCGAGGTGTTGGCCTTCACCGACGGATGCCGGCCGGCGAACACCCAGAGATCCCCTTCCTTCTGGAACTCCGGCGGTGGCGAGGGGTGGCGGACGAGGATCGTGCGCTCGCCGTCGTAGATCTCCAGCGGCGTCTTGCCCGGAGCGAAATTCGGCCAGAGCGGCTGGACGGCCAGCCGGTCGAATTCGGCGAGGATCGAGGCGGCGGTCGCTGGGGGGGCGGCTTGGAGGGGTAGGGAGGCAAGAACGGCCAGCAGGGCGAGGAGGAAAATGCGGGACGCTGGCCGCCGCCCCGGATTGAAATCCCGGGCTACCGACGGTCGTCCTCCGGACTCGCCAAGTCCCGGCCAGGGACGCTCGTGGGTAGCCCGGGATTTCAATCCCGGGCGGGATGGTCGCTCGATGATCATTCTGTCTCCTCTCGCAAACCCCACCCTCCCCCACCCGGCGTTTCCAGAATCAGCCGGTCTCCCGGCCCGACCTCGCGGCCGTCGATCGAGGCCAGTTCTTCCACCTCTCCCGTGGCGCGCGCGAGCCTTTGGCGGCCGGGGAGGCCGGGTTCGCCGCCTTCGACGCCGTAGGGGCGCTCTATTCGATGCTGGGAGAGGAGGGAGAGGGACATCGGCTCCAGGAAGACGATCTCGCGGACGGCGCCGTCCCCCCCGCGCCAGCGGCCGGCTCCGCCGGAGCCGGCGCGGATGGCGAAACGGTCCAGCCGCACGGGATAGCGGTGCTCCAGCACCTCGGGGTCGGTGATCCGCGTGTTGGTCATGTGGGTATGGACCGCGCTCGCGCCGGCGAAGCCGGGACCGGCGCCGGCGCCGCCGCAGACGGTCTCGTAGAAACCGAAGCGTGGATTGCCGAAGAGCAGGTTGTTCATCGTGCCCTGGCCGCAGGCGAGCAGCCCGAGCGCCTTGAGCAGGGTGTCGACCACCCGCTGGCTGGTCTCGACGTTGCCGCCCACGACGGCGGGCGCCTCGGCGGGATCGTCCGGGAAGGGCGGATTCAGCATCCCGGGCGGGATGCGGATCTCGACCGCGCGGAGGATCCCCTCGTTCAACGGCAGGGGCTCGGCGATCAGCAGGCGGAGGACGTAGAGCACGGCGCTGCGCACCACGGCGGGCGGAGCGTTGAGGTTCCCCGGATGGACGCGGCCGGAGCCTTCAAAATCGATGATGACCGCCGGATCGGCGCTGGGGCCTGCGATCGTGATCCGCGCGGCGATGGGGGCGCCGTCGTCGAGCCGCTCGACAGCCTCGTAGCAGGCTGCCGGCAGTTTGGCCAGGGCGGCCCGCAGCCGCTCCTCGGCGCGGGCCTTGAGCGCCGCCATGTAGCGATGAACCGTTTCGCGTCCGTGCTCGCGGGCGAGCCCCTGCAGCGCTTCGGCCCCGCGGTGGTTGGCGGCCACGGCGGCCCGCAGGTCCGCCAGATTTTCCTCGACGGCCCGGGTCGGGAACGGCGCCTCCAGGAGCAGGCGGCGCGCCTCTTCCCAGCGGGCCTCCCCCTTCCGGAGCAGATGGGTCGGAGGGATCACCACCCCTTCCTCGATCAGCCGCCGCGCGCCGGGGGGCATCGAGCCCGGGCGGATCCCCCCGATCTCGGCGTGATGGGCGCGGCTGGCGACGTAGCCGAGGAGGGCTCCGCCGTTCTCCTCGAAGACAGGGGTCACCACGGTCACGTCCGGCAGGTGGGAGCCGCCGAAGCCGGGATGGTTGGTCATCACGACGTCGCCGGGCTCCATGGCGATCGTCTCGCGCAGGCGCCGCACGCAGAGCCCGAGGGCGCCGAGGTGGACGGGGATGTGCGGCGCGTTGACCACCAGCTCCCCCGCCGGATCGAGCAGGGCGCAGGAGAAGTCGAGCCGCTCCTTGATGTTGGTGGAGACCGCCGTGCGCTGGAGCCGCTCCCCCATCTGCCGCGCGATGGCCGCGAAGCGATGGGTGAACAGCTCCAGCTGGACGGCTTCGGGCCGGGAATCGTGGATGGGGATGATAGCCTCCTCGGGTGTGGATTTTAGTCCAGGTCCGTGGCCTCGACGATTCCCCCCTCTGGCTCGTGTCTTGCACCCCTGACCCCAACGACCATGGCTAAACGCGCGACTCCTCGGAAACCGAAACCGCCGGCTGGACACGGCCACCCTCGTCCCCTGCTGCAGCGCGAATCCTGGACCTCCCTGAACGGCCCCTGGGATTTCGTGCTCGACCCGAACGCCCGCTGGCGCTCTCCCAGGGAGGCGCAGTGGAACGGCACGATCCTCGTCCCCTTCTCCCCGGAGACCACGGCGAGCGGCATCGGCGACACCGGCTTCTATCGCCGCTGCTGGTACCGCCGCACCTTCGAGTCTCCCCAGTTGAAGGAGGGGGAGCGCCTGCTCCTCCACTTCGGGGCCGTGGACTGGGCGGCGACCGTCTGGGTCAACGGCGCGCTCGCCGGCTGCCATGAGGGGGGCTATACGCCGTTCTCGCTCGACATCACCGATCTGCTCGCGGAGGACCCGCAGACGGTCGTCGTGCGCGTCGACGACGACCCCGCGGACCTCGCCAAGCCGCGCGGCAAGCAGGACTGGAAGCTCGAGCCGCACTCGATCTGGTACCCGCGCACGACCGGCATCTGGCAGACGGTCTGGCTGGAGAAGGTCCCCTCGACCTGGATCGGCAGCGTCCGCTGGGTTCCCAGCCTGGAGCGCTGGGAGATCGGCTTCGAGGCCTGGGTGGAGGGGGAGGAGCGCGAGCGGCTCCGGCTGGGGGTCAAGCTGTGGGCCAACGGCCAGCTCCTCGCGGACGACACCTACAAGGTGGTCGCCGGCGAGGTGCACCGCCGGATCGCCCTCTCCGATCCGGGGATCGACGACTTCCGCAACGAGCTGCTCTGGAGCCCCGAGAAGCCGACCATCATCGAGGCCCACCTGCATCTCTGGGCCGGGCGCGAGGAGCAGCTCGACGAGGTGCGCAGCTACACCGCCCTGCGCTCGATCGCCCTGCAGGGGAACCGCCTGGTGCTGAACGGCCGCCCCTACTATCTGCGCATGGTGCTCGACCAGGGGTACTGGCCGGAGACCGGCCTCACCCCGCCGAACGACGCGGCGTTGCAGCGGGACGTCACGCTGACCAAGCAGATGGGCTTCAACGGCGTACGCAAGCACCAGAAGATCGAGGACCCGCGCTATCTCTACTGGGCCGACCGGCTGGGCCTGCTGGTCTGGGAGGAGATGCCGAGCGCCTACCGCTTCACCAAGCGCTCGATCCAGCGGCTGACCCGCGAGTGGATGGAGGCGGTGCGCCGCGACCTGAGCCACCCGTGCATCGTCGCCTGGGTCCCCTTCAACGAGTCCTGGGGGGTGCCGAACCTGCCGGACAACCAGGCGGAGCGCAACTGGGTGCGCGCGCTCTACCACCTCACCAAGACGCTCGATCCGACGCGGCCGGTGATCGGCAACGACGGCTGGGAGAGCATCGCGACCGACATCATCGGCATCCACGACTACGACGCGGACCCGGAGCGGATCAAGAAACGGTACCAGGCGGAGGATGTCCTGCCACGGCTCCTCAAGCAGGAGCGCCCCGGCGGACGGCTCCTGGTGCTCGAGGAGCACGCGAGCGGCACCCTCCCCGTCATCCTCACCGAATTCGGCGGCATCAGCGAATCCAAGGAGAAGGGGGCCTGGGGGTACTCGCGCGCCCAGAGCGAGGAAGATCTCGCCGCGCGCTACCGCAAGCTGCTCGACGCGGTGAACTCCCTCTCCCTCTTCTCCGGCTTCTGCTATACGCAGTTCACCGACACCTACCAGGAAGCCAACGGCCTGCTGCGGTTCGACCGCACCCCCAAGTTCTCCCTGGAGGAGATGTCCGCCGCGACGCGCGGGGTGGAATCGCCGGGCCGGGTGAACCCGATGGCGGTCGGGATGGGCGGCGCCGGCACCCGTCACGACCCCCACGCTCCGGACGAGTGAGGCCGCGGCGGGATGGAGAGCGGGATGGAAAAGAAAACTCTTGTCAAACCCGACGGCCGGCAACTGATCCTCTATTCGCGGACGCCCATCGCCGGCGACATCGAGGCGACCAGCCCCGGGACCGATCCCCCCGGCTCGCAGACGCATCTGCGCTGGCACCCCCTGCGCGGCGAGTGGGTGGCCTACGCCAGCCATCGCCAGAACCGCACCTTCCTGCCGCCGCCGGAGTACAACCCGCTGGCACCGACGACGGATTTTTCGCATCCGACCGAGCTGCCGCCGGGTAACTACGAGGTGGCCGTCTTCGAGAACCGCTTCCCCACCCTGACCGGACGGGCCGAGGAGCCGGCGCCGCCGTCGATCGTCCCCACCCGGCCGGGCAAGGGGGCGTGCGAGGTCGTGGTCTTCACCCAGGATCCGAATTCCTCCCTTGGCGCGCTGCCGCTCTGGCATCTGGAGCTGCTGCTGGAGGTCTGGGCGGACCGCTATCGCGAGCTCGGCGCGCGCGAGGACATCGACTACGTGATGCCGTTCGAGAACCGCGGTGTCGAGGTCGGGGTGACGCTCCATCATCCGCACGGGCAGATCTACGCCTATCCCTTCATCCCGCCCGTGCCGGCGCGGGAGCTGGAGATGCAGAGCGCTCACCTGCGGGAGCACGGCAGCGGCCTGCTGGACGATCTGATCCGCAAGGAACTGGAGGATGGCCGGCGGATGCTCTATACCGGCGAGCGATCGGTCGCCTGGATGCCGGCCTTCGCGCGTTACTCCTACGAGGTCTGGATCGCGCCGCGCCGGCCCGCCGGCTCGGTGGCGGATCTCGACGCCGCCGAGCGGGCCGACTTCGCGCGGGCGCTCAAAGTCGTGCTGCTGAAATACGATCAGCTCTGGGGAAAACCCTTTCCATACATCATGGTCTTCCATCAGGCCCCCACGGATGGCAAGCCGCACCCGGAGGCGCACCTGCACATCGAGTTCTACCCCGCCTATCGCATGCCAGGCCGGCTCAAATACCTGGCCGGCAGCGAGATCGGCGCCGGCGTGTTCACCGCCGACACGCTGCCCGAGGAGAAGGTCAAGGAGCTGCAAGCGGTGGAGGTGAAACTTGACTAAAACCTTTTCCGACCTCTTTGGCCGCGATCCGGAGATCCGGGCCGACGCGCCCGGGCGGGTCAACCTGATCGGCGAGCATACGGATTACAGCGGCGGCTTCGTGCTGCCGCTCGCCATTCCGCAGCGGACGCGGGTGGAGCTCGGCCTCCGCTCCGAGCCGCTGGTGCGCGCCTGGAGCGCCAGCGTGCAAGAGGAGGAGATCCTGGAGTACCGGATCGGCGCCGAGGAGCCCGGCCACGGCTGGCTCGACTACGTGCAGGGGGTCACGGAGGTGCTGCGGCTCGGCGGGCACAAGCTGCGGGGATTCGACCTGCGGATCGAGTCCGACGTGCCGCTGGGGGGCGGGCTGTCGTCGAGCGCGGCGCTGGAGGTGTCGCTGCTGCGCGCCTTGCGCGAGGCGTTCGGGCTGGAGCTCGACGACGTGCAGCTCGCCCTCGCCGGCCAGAAGGCCGAGAACGATTTCGTGGGCGCGCCGGTCGGCGTCATGGATCAGATGGCTTCGAGCCTGGCGGACGAGAAGACCGCCCTGTTCCTCGACACCCGGAGCCTGGAGTACGAAAAGATTCCGCTGCCGGCGGAGGCCGAGCTGGTGGTGATCGATTCCGGGATCACGCACAGCCACTCCGCGGGCGAGTACCGCACGCGGCGGCGGGAGTGCGAGCGCGCGGCGGAGCTGCTGGGCGTCCACCAGCTTCGCGATTTGAGCCCACAGGATCTCTGGCGCCTCCCCTCCCTCCCCGATCCGCTCGACTGCCGGGCGCGGCACGTCATCACGGAGAACGCCCGCGTCCGTTCCGCCGTGTCCGCCCTGCGCGACCGGGACCTGCCGCGCCTGGGAAAGCTCCTCTACGCCTCGCACGAATCGCTGCGCGACGACTTCGAGGTCTCGATCCCGGAGATCGACCGCCTCGTCGAGCTGGCGAGCGAGGAGCCGGACATCTTCGGGGCCCGCATCACCGGCGGCGGCTTCGGAGGCTCGATCGTCGCCGTCGCCCGCCGGGGGACCGGCCGCCAGGCCGGAGAGCGCATCGCCGCCCGCTACGGAGAGGATGGGAAGAGGAAGGGGACCGTGCTGGTGCCGGCGACAGGCATCTCCTGACGCGTCTACTTCGGCCAATCCATGGCCATGGCGATCAGCGCGGCGCCTCCCAGGCCCCAGGCCCACCATGAATTTCCGGTGATCGCGGTCAGCACGAAACCGATCAGGCCGCCGGCTTCCCGGAGCGCGAAGGCCACGATGGTGGCCTTCTGCCAGGCGGCACGCCGCTTCTCCGGATCGCCGTCGAACCCCTCGGCGTCGGCCCGCTTGAAAATCGCTCTTTTGACGGATGGAGCGGCGACGAGGAGCGCCAGAGCCACAGCGGCGAGGGGGAAGATCACGGCGCGGCGCGCCCGCGGAGGAGACGGTCGACCTCGGCGGCTCGGGGCCAGCGGGTGAACATGGCGAAGAGGGTGGCGACGCAGAGGACGATTCCGTAGTAGGCCGATCCGGAGGTCATCGAGACGACGAGCCCGAGCAGCGCGGCCACTTCGAGAATCGCGAAGCTGATCAGCGTCGCCTTTCCATAGGCGGCGAGTACGGTGTCGGAGCTCGGCCTCAGCTCCGCCGAGCGGGGGAAGGCCCGCTTCAGCACCGAGGAGCGGAAGCGCGAGGAGAGCAGGATCATCACCGCCGCCAGAAGCGACAGCGAGAGCGGCACCATCGGCGGCAGCCCGCCTCCGGCTTCGCGGGTCAGAGTCCAGCTCAAGGTACCGAACAGCACGACCGTCCCCGCCAGCGCCCGGCAGACGCGGGTCACGGGCAGGAGCCGGCGGGCGTATTCAGGGGTGGGGTCGTCGCGGCGGCGGCCGGTCAGATCCAGATCCATGGCGTCACTCTACTCCACGCCGCAGCGCCAGGTTTCCCGCGCCGTCCACCCGCCCATGCCATTTGTCCGCGATCAAGGTGGCGCTGTGGCTTTCGAAGACGAGCGCGGGGCCGGCGAAGGCGGTGCCGGGGATCAGGCGGGAGCGGTCGAAGAATGGGATATCCCGCCAGGCGCCGCCGGTCCAGCAGCGACGGATGCCGGCGGGAGCGGCCACGGACGGCTCCAGATCGGGAACCCGGGTGTCTTCGTCTTCCGATAAACGGGAGGAGGCGACCACGCGGATGGATTCCAGCTCGATCGCCCGCCCTTCGGGAGCGTAGCCGTAGATCTCCTGGTAGGCCGCGGCGAAGGCGGTCTCGATCGCCGCATCCTGTTCGAAGTCGATCGCGAGCGTCGCCTCCTGGCCGGCGAAGCGGAGGTTCAGCAGCCGTCTCCGGATGGCGATCTCCCCGGCCGCGATCCCCTCCGCGAGGACCGCCGCGGCAGCCTCGCGGCCGAGCTCTGCGAGCCAGCCGGCGATCCGCTCCCCTTTCACTCGCTCCAGCGGCTCGAGCACCTGCCGCTGGGCGAAACGCTCGACGACCGCCGCTCCCAGCCCCAGCGCCGAGAGGAGGCCCGCGTCCGCCGGCACCAGGACATCACTGATTCCCAGCAGCTCGGCCACGGCGCAGGCGTGCTGGGCACCGGCGCCGCCGAAGGCGACCAGCGCGTGGCCGGCCGGATCGTACCCCCGGCGCAGCGAGATGGAACGGATCGCCTCGGCCATGCGCTCGTCGGCGATTTCGAGCAGACCGGCGAGGATCGCGGGGCCGGGATCGAGCGCTCCCATCCGGGCGCGCAATCCATCGAGAGCCTTCCCCGCCGCCGCCGTGTCCAGGGGGATCTCGAAGCGGTCCGGATCGAGACGGCCGAGGATCAGGTTGACGTCGGTCAGCGTCAGCGGCCCGCCCGCGCCGTAGCAGGCGGGGCCGGGCCAGGCTCCAGCGCTCTCCGGACCCACCTTGAGCTGAATGCCGTCGAAGCCGCAGATCGAACCGCCGCCGGCGGCCACGCTCTCGATGGCGAGGGCGGGCGCGACGAGGTGGGCATCCCCCACCTGATGCTCGAAAAGGTATTCGAAGTCGCCGTCCCAGCGGGCGACGTCGGTGCTGGTACCCCCCATGTCAAAGGCGATCACCCGCGAGAAGCCGGACCGCCGGCCGGCGCGAGCGGCACCGACGACCCCGCCCGCGGGTCCGGAGAGGAGCCCGTCCTTGGCGCGGAAGGCCTCCGCGCGCACCAGCCCGCCGGCGCTGGTCATCACATGGAGCGAGCCGGAGCCGAGCGCGCCGGAGACGCCGGCCAGATAGCGCTCCAGGATCGGCGAGAGATAGGCGTCCACCACCGCCGTCTCCGCCCGCGGGAGGAGCTTGATCAGGGGCGCCAGCTCCGAGGAGAGCGAGACGTAGCGGAAACCGGCCTCGCGCAGCAGCCTCCCGACCTCCCGCTCGTGAGCCGGAGAGCGGTAGGCGTGCATCAGCGCCACGGCTGCGGCCTCGATGCCGACGTCCAGCAGGCGCCGCGCGGCCTCGCGGACCGCTCCGGCGTCGAGCGGGATCAGTACCGAGCCGTCCGCCGCCAGCCGCTCGGGGACCTCGACAGCCTCGCGGTAGAGGGGCTCGGGACGGACGATCTCCAGCGCGAAGAGGTCCGGCCGCTGCTGGGTGCCGATGCGCGGGAGGTCGGCGAAGCCACGGGTGATGAACAGGGCGGTCGCGGCCCCCTTGCGTTCGAGCAGCGCGTTGGTGCCCCGCGTGGTGGCGAGCCGCATGGCGATCTCCGGCAGCCCGTCCGCGAGCGGGGTACGCGTCACCAGCCGGGCGGCGAGGACCGGGGCCTCCTCGGGAGAGCGCAGCTCGAAGGCGGCGCCGGCGAGATCGCCCGGAATCGCGCGGTCCAGGAGGAGAATCGCGGGATCGGAGCCCGCGACGACACGGGCGACGTCGCTACCCAGGACGCGAAAGGTGAAACCGCGAAAAAACCCCGAGGGGAGATCCCAAACCGTGGCGAGACGGATCGCGTCCCCATCAGACGCAGAGATCCGGCCCCGGACGGCGCTCGTCGACAGCACCTTGGCACGGTGGAGCGTCCCTTTCGGGTCGACCGCCAGGCAATCGGTGAAGGTGCCGCCGGTGTCGATCCAGATGCGCCAGACGAGGTTATTCACACGCGATCTTTATCATCACCGGCGAGCCGCGCTCCGAGCCGCCGCACCCGTTCGTTGTCGTTGCTCTTGTCCCGCGCCGCGGCTTTGCGCAGCCACTTCCTCGCCTCGTCACGGTCGCCGCCGGCGAGGGCCGCCAGCCCCAGCGCGGCGTAGGGCTCCGCGTCGTCGCGGTTCAGCCGCATCGCCCGGCGGTAGAAGCGCCGCGCCTCCTCGGTCCGTCCCCGCGACAGCGACAGGTCCCCCAGGGCGATGTAGCTGAACGGGTTCTGCCCGCTGGCCTGAGTCGAGAGCGCCAGCAGATCGTCGGCTTCCCGCGACTGCCCGCGCATGCGCAGGAGAACCGCCAGGTTCTGATACGCGGAGGCGCCCTGGGGATTGACCTCCAGGGCGCGCCGGTACGCCGCCTCGGCGCCGTCGAGATCGCCGGCCCGCCGCAGTCCGACCCCCAGATCCACCCAGCCGTCGCCCAGCTCGGGATCGATCGACACGGCCTTGCGCAGCCAGGGGAGAGCCTCCTCCAGGCGGCCGGCGCGGAGCAGCTCGGCGCCGTGGTTCGAATGGTAGAGGGCGATCGCCGTCAGGTCGGAGAGGCGGCGGGTGTGCCGGTAGTCGGCCGAGGGTGCGTTGGTGAACTCCAGGATCTTGGTCCGGCCTCCGCCGAGATCGAACCCTGCGCTGACGTGCCCCGAGATCACCAGCAGGTCGCCTTCGCGCTCGAAGCGCTCGACGTCGTCCACCCCGAGATAGAACGCCGGAATGCCCAGCTCGCGCGCCAGGCCCACGAACAGGCTGGTGAATCCGAGGCAGTTGGCCTTGCGGGAGGCGAAGGCGTCGTGGGCGGTGTTGGTGCTCGTTCCCTCATAGGAGAGGGCCATGCCGGACGGATCGACGATCGCGCCGAGGAGCCGCTCCAGGCGCTGCTCGGGGGAGCCGGAATCGGGCACCCGCGCGTGCACCCAGGCCCGCATCTCGTCGGTCACCTCGAAGGGAACGACGACCTCGGCGGGATCGACCCCGCGCTGGCGCAGCTCGCGGGCCACCCCCGCCACGGTCGTCGGCCCCGCCGAGCTGCACCCGGCGAGGACGGCCAGAGCTACCGCGAGAGCGATCCCCCGCATGGACGGTCCCGGGACGCCGAGCGTCAGGCGGTCCGCGCCATGGGCGGGCGGCGGAACCGGAAGAGCACTTTTTTGACCCCGAAGTAGAGCAGTCCCACCACCAGCAGGAAGGCGAGGACCGGCAGGGTGATCGCCAGCACGGAGAGCATCGCCGCTCCCCCCGCCTCGGCGGTGGCGAGCACCGGATTGCCGAGCCCCCCCGTGGTGAAGGAGGAGATGTGGCGCGTCACCGAGGTGATCCCCTGGAACGCCGCCGTGGTGCCGCCGCCGGCCACCACCGCCAGCGTCCACTTGAGGAACGGGCTGACGTCGGTGGTCATCGCCGAGGCCGTCACCAGGATGCCGGCGATCACCGCCGTCGGCGTCGCGATGGTGTCGAGCAGGTTGTCCACCCAGGGGATGTAGTAGCCGGCGATCTCGAGGATCGTCGCCGCCGAGAAAGTGAGCAGCGCCGGCGTCGAGCCGATCCAGGCGAAGTTGGGGCTGAGCACGAGCTGGCCCACCCCCGCGCGCGAGGCCAGGCTCATGATGAGCAAGGGGACAAAGACCCGGAAGCCGCAGGCGGCGGCAAGCCCGAGCCCGATCAGGATGCTGAACACGGTTTCCATCATTCCCCCTCCCCTCCTTTCTTTCTATCCATGGTAACGCATAGAGGGCCCCGCTATTTCCAGGCGGCCTCGTTACCCCGTTTCGGCGCCCAGGCGAGGGTGAGGGAACGGACCTCGACATCGGTCTTGCGCGGCTTGAGGCCCAGCACCTCCAGCTCGCCGGCCTCCGGATCGAAGCGGTCCTGCAGATTGTCGACCTCTTTCTCCAGCTCGGCGTTCAAATCGGCGAGCTGCTTCTGCAGCACCGCGACCGTCTCGCCGGCGCGCGAGACGTCCTGCTGCTCCTGGAAGGTGCGCCCGGCGCCGCGGGCGGCGGTGCCGATCGAGGACATCGACCGTTTGCGGCCGAAGAACATGCCGAGCACGGCGGAGCCGGCCGAGATCACGGTGCTGAGCGTCTGCTGCCGGGCCTGGGCCTGCTGCACCTCTTTCGCCTGCTCGGCGCGGCGGATGCGCTCCTGGAGCTGGGCGATCTTCACCCCGTACTTCTTGCGCAGCGCCTCGACCTGCTCGTCGCGCTTCTCTCGCGCGCTCTCGGTCAAGCGGATGCGGAAGTCCCGCTCGGACTCCCCCGGGCTCGAGACCAGCCCGATGGTGTCGCTGCGGAACAGCTCGCATTTGCGGGTGCGGTAGAGGCACTCCTCCAACGCCTTGCGCCAAGCGTCATAGCTCTTCGCCTTGACCGCCGCGTCCGGCAGCGGCGCGAAACGGGCGCCGAAGACCGGCTCGGCCTCCAGGCCGTCCCGGGTCAGCTCGGCCGGCTCGGCGGCGTACCAGTCCGGCCCCTCGTCGGTCAGCGGGGTGAGCAGCGAAACCTCCTCGGCGTGGTCGATCGCCCGCTTGGCGTCCAGGTAATGGACGGTGGCGGTGGCGAACAGGCCGGGCTCATAGACGATCCCTTCCGGCTTCGAGCGCACGGGGAGGAAGCGCTGCGGGACGTCCGGCGGCAGCACCGGCGCCGCCTCCCCCGCCGGCGCGGCGGACGCGGCGGCGGAAGCAGAAGCCGCGCCCCCCGTGGGCGCCTGCGCGGTGACCGGAGCCGCCGAGGGAGCCTGCTTGACCGGGTCCATCAGCCGCTTGATCTCCGGCCGGGTGAGCGGCCCGCGCAGATAGGAGAGGGCCCAGCGGGTCTCGAAGAGGACCGGCTCGTCCTCGTGCACGTTGTGGAGCAGGAAGTTCCGGCCGGCGAGCCCCGAGAGGGTCTGCTCGGTCTTCGCGCGGTCGAAGTGCCCGCCGGCCGCGGCCCCCTCGATGCCGTCCATCAGCCGCTGCTTGTCGCGCTCGGTCTGCAGGCGCCCGAGGAACCAGGTGCCGACGTTGGAGAGCCCCTTGTAGTCGACGTCCACCGGGTTCTGGGTGGCGAGCACGAGGCCGACGCCGAAGGCGCGGGCCTGCTTGAGCAGCGTCAGCATCGGCCGCTTCGACGGCGGCTCGGCCACCGGCGGCATGTAGCCGAACACCTCGTCCATGACGACGAGGGCGCGCAGGCTGCTGGTGCCGGTCTTGCCCCGCATCCAGCCGAGCGTCTGGTTGAGCAGCAGCGAGACGAAGAACATCCGCTCGCGGTCCGAGAGGTGGGCGATCGAGAAGATGGCGATCCGCGGCTTGCCCGCGGTGCTGTAGAGCAGGCGGTCGACGTCGAGCGGCTCGCCGCGCAGCCAGGCCGCGAAGTTGGGCGAGCCGAGCAGGTTGTTGAACGCCATCGCCAGGCCGAAGCGGTCCTTGGCCGGATAGAAGGACTCGAGGTCCATCACTCCGACGCGCTCCATGGGGGGCTTCTGGATCTGCTGGATCAGCGACGCGAGATCGAGCCCGCGCCCCTCGCGCCAGGAGGCGTCGAAGATGCTCGCGAGGAGGATGTGCTCGCGCCCCTGGATCGGGTCGGAGTCGACGCCGAGCAGGGCGAGGAGGCTGGCGACCAGCGTGCCGGTCCGCTCCCGCAGCGCGTCGCCGTCGGCGATCGTCTCGGGGGGCGGCGCGTCGAGCGAGGAGAGGATCGAGATCTGCAGCCCGGCCTCGCTGCCGGGGGTGTAGATGGCGAAGTCCGCGGCGTCGCGCAGGCGGCCGATCCGCTCGCCGCTCTGGTCCCACTTGGCGAGGCCGTTGCGCCAGGTCTCGGCCTCCTTGGCGGCGAACGCCTCGGGGGTGAGCCCGGCGCGGGCCGCGGCGTCCGGGTCGATCCAGGGGGCGAAGTCGGCCGGCCGCAGCTCGGGGAAGGTGAGCAGCAGGTTCGACAGGTCCCCCTTGGGATCGATCACCAGGGCCGGGATGTGATCGATCGCCGCCTCTTCGAGCAGGCTGATCAGCAGCCCGGTCTTGCCGCTCCCGGTCATCCCGACGCAGACCGCGTGGGTCAGCAGGTCGCGGGAGTCGTAGAGGAGAGGCGTCGCCTCCACCGCCCCGGCCGCGTCGCGCGGCCGGCCCAGATAGAACGCCCCCAGCTTTTCGTAGGCCGCGATGTCTTCCGCCATAGATCTCCTGATCCGCTTGTAAACAAGGTCCTGGAATCGGGGTCTGGAGAGAGAGACCCGCACGATCGAGTGTCTAGCATCGTAGCGGAACCACAGAGAGACGGCTAGAAGCAACGCTCAAGGAGGAAGGCATGGAATTGAATCCGGCGACGAGCTATCGCGCGGTTCTCATCGGCATCGATGATTACCCACAGAAGCCGCTGAGTGGGTGTGTCAACGACATCGACCAGATCGAGAGCATCCTGCTCGACCGGCTGGGGATTCCGCCGGAGAGGATCACCCGCTTCGCCGCGCCGCGGGCCAGAGCCTCCGTCTCGACGCGCCTCCCCTCCCTCAGCCCCACGCTCGACGGGATTCGCAACTGCCTGAATCGCCTGGCGGAGGAGGTCGGGAAGGACGACCTCGTCTTTCTCTACTACTCGGGGCACGGGTCCCAGGTCATGACCCGCTGGAACGGGCACACCATCGCCCGCGAGGCCCTGCTCCCCCTCGACTACTGGAATGAAGACGGGGACCGGCGGCTGCTGTATGACTTCGAGCTCAACACCCTGTTCACCCGCCTCTCCGCCCGTGCCGGCGACCTGACGGTCGTGCTCGACTGCTGCCACTCCGCGAGCGCCGCCCGGGAGGACCTCGTCCCCGAGGGCACGGACCGCTATCTCCCCATCCCCGAAGTGCAGGATCTGGCCTCCCAGATCCCGCCCGATCTCCTGGTGAGGGATTCGTCCGGCCTCTTCTCCGATCTGACATCGGCCGGCAACGTTCACATGCTCGTCGCGGCATGCCGGGCGAGCGAACGGGCCTACGAGGTCCCGCCGGGTAACTCCAGGCCCTCCCAGGGGGCCTTCTCCCGGGCGCTCGTCGAGATCCTGGAAAAAGCCGAGCGCCCGCTGTCCGATCTCCAATGGTCGGACATCTGGACCGTGCTGCTCGACCGCGTCGGCGGCTTCAACTCCTGGCAGCATCCTGAGCGGGTCGGCCGAGGGGAGCGGCTCCTCTTTGGAGGCCCCTGGATCTGGCGGGATCCGGGATACGTCATTCGCCAGGACGGGGACCGCTTCCGCATCGAGGCGGGGACTCTCACCGGCCTGTCGGAAGGCGCGGAAGTGGCGGTCTACGGCCCGGAGCCCGACCGGTTTCCGGATCTCGGCTCCCCTCAGGACCGCTCGTCGAGGATCGGCCTCCTGCGCGTCGACCGGGCGGACCGGTCGTTCTGTACCGCCGTCTCGGCCAACGGCAGCCTGCGGCTTCCGCTGGGAGCCCGAGGCCGGCTGGTGATGGCCGGCACCCCAGATCGCCTCACTGTCTCGCTGGAGCCTTTCGATCCGCGGCTCGCGGTCCGTCTGGAGGCTCGCGGCATTGCCGCCGTACCTCCCGGAACGCCAGGAATCGAGGCCTGTCTTTATCGGGGCGCGGACGGCCGCTTCCATCTCGGCGACGAGATCCATGGGGATGGACGGGACCCCGCACGGCCGCCGCTCGCGAGCTTTGCCGAGGACTATCCAGATACCCTCGAGGCCGTTCTCGGCCACTACGCCCGATACCGGCAGGCGCTCCGTCTCCCCGCCCGCTGCACGGACCTGCCCGGAGCTCTCCAGGTCGAGCTGCTGGACTGCCGGAACACGGCGGGATTCGCGCCCCAGGACCTCCAGGCCCCGAGCTTCCCCCAGCTCCCCAGGGACACACCCTGGAGCTACAAGGTCCAGGAGGGGGAGGGCTTCGCCTTCCGGATCGACAACCGGGCTCAAGACCCTCTCCACGTCTTCGTCTTCAACTGCACCGGGAGCGGCCGCGTCGAGAACCTGGGCTACGCCGAGATCCCCGCCGGCTCGCTGCAGATCCTCTGGCGTGAGGGTATCCTGGGAAGCGCCATCTACCCCACCGTGGGCGTCGACCGGCGGGAGGTCGTCGACCGGCTCGTGGTCGTGGGGACCACGCTTCCGGACCGGGATCTGAGCTATCTGGAGCTCGACGAATCCCTCGCGGAGGTGATCGGGCGGGCCCGGGAGTGCGGCCCGCCGCGTTCGGCTTCCGGCTCACCCGTCGAGAAATGGACGGCCGAGATGATCACCCTGCGGATTTATCGGTAGATCCGGAAAACCAGGCTTCGGGATCGAGATCGTACGGCAGCGGGGTCAGGGATTCCAGGCCATCCGGCCCCAGATAGACCAGATCCTCGATCCGGACGGCCCAGCCGGCCTCCGGCTCGTAGAGGCCGGGCTCGATCGTGAAGACGTCCCCCTCGCGGAGGACCCCCTCCCCGCCCGAGGCTTTCTTGAAGGTGGGGAACTCGTGGAGATCGAAGCCGACGCCGTGGCCGAGGTTGTGGACGTAGCCGCGGGTGGTCCCCGGTAGGGAGATCGGCGTCGGGAATCCCGCCTCGCCGAAGCGGGCGCAGACCATCTCCTGGAGATCCCAGCCGCGCGAGCCCGGCACCGACTGGCGGTGGACTTCCTCGACGGCGGAGCGCACCAGGGCGTGCCCGCGCGCCAGCGCCGCCGGCGGCTCCCCCACGCAGAAGGTGCGGGTGCAGTCCGCGAACAGCCGGCCGCGCGGGAAGATGTCCACCACGAAGGATTCGCCGGCGCGCAGCACGCGGTCCGGCGTCCCCGAGTTGTGCGGGACCGCCCCCTCCTCCGCCGGCGCCAGGATGTTCCCCCGCGGCTGCTCCAGGCCGCGCTCGAAGAAGATCCGCGCCACCTCGGCCCGCACGCGGGCCACCGTCAGTGGCTCGCCCGCCAGCCGCAGTGGAGATCCGGGTCCATCATGGGATGCGGCGGCCAGCAGGCCGGCCACGGCGCGCATCGCCTCGCAGGTCCCCGCGGCGGCCTCGCGGATGCCGGCGAGCTCCGGCTCCTCCTTGCGCTTGCGCGAGGCGAAGACCAGCGAATTGCCGGGCACCCAGACCCACCCTTCGGCGGCCAGCAGCGAGCAGGCGCCGGAGATCACGCCCGCGGGGCCATGCCCGGCCAGGGCCACCCGTCCGGGCTTCAATCCGCAGAGCTCCAGCGCCTTCCCCACCACCTTGGCGAGGAACGGCGCCGGCTCCGAGAATTCGCCGGACAGGCGGGAGATGTCGAGATCGTCGGGGGTCAGGAGGGCGAGGCCGGTCGCCGCCGCCTCTTCCCGCTCCATCAGGGTCATGAAGCCCAGGCGCGGCTCGCCCCCCCGGGGGAGCAGCAGGAAGCACTCCCCCAAATGGGCGTCCCCGGGCAGGAAGGGCGCGAGGTCCGTGTCCTGCGCCGACGGCGCGAGGACGAGCAGGGCCTCGCAGCCCAGCTCCGCGAGGCTGGCCGAGAGCGCGTCGAGACGGGCTCTCATCGTTCTACATGTTGCGTTCGATGAACTTCTCGAAGGCCGGCTTGGGCGCGGCGCCCATCATGCGGTCGGCCATCTTGCCATCCTTGAACAGGATGAACGTGGGGATGCTCGAGACCTGGAACTGATAGGCGAGCTGCTGCTGCTCGTCGACGTTCAGCTTGGCGATGACGACGTTATCGTTCTCCTCGGCGATCTGATCGAGCACCGGAGCGACCGCGCGGCAGGGGCCGCACCAGGACGCCCAGAAGTCCACCAGCACAGGCTTGTCCGACTTCAGGACCTCGCTCTCGAAGTTCGCATCGGTGACCGTCAGGATCTTTTCACTGGCCATGATTGCCTTCCTCTCCGGAAAGGGCGGATCGGTGCCGCCCCTGGACGTTCAAATGGAGAGGACCGCCGCGGGCGGCCCTCACTCTCCTTCCAACCCGGCGGGGGTCCCTTCTTGTTCCATCCGCCGCCGGGCGGCGAAATATTCGCGCGTCGCCTCGACGTCACGGCCGATCTGCGCCGAGAGGTCCATCACCGAGGCGAAGATCCGCTCCTCCCTCAGCCGCTTGTGGAAGTGCAGCTCCACCCGCTGGCCGTAGACGTTGGCCTTGAAGTCGAGGATGTGGCTCTCCACCACCCGCTGATAGTTCTCGTAGACCGTCGGCCGGGTGCCGATGTTGGTCACGCAGTCGAAGGTCGCCGGGTAGCTCGGGAAGAAGACCCGAGACGCGTAGACGCCGTCGGCGGGGAGCAGCTTGTGCTCGGACTTGACGTTGATCGTCGGCCAGCCCAGCTTCTGCCCCATGCGGTCGCCGCGGACGATGGTGCCGGCGATCGAATACGGCCGGCCCAGCATCTCCGCCGCCTCCGCCGTCTTGCCCTCGCCGAGCGCCCGCCGGATGCGGGTGCTGGAGATCCGCTCGCCCCCCCAGTCCACCTCCGGCATGCCGTGGGCGACGAAGCCCAGCTCCGCTCCCATCTCGCGCAACAGATCCAGATTCCCGTCCCGCCGGTGGCCGAAGACGAAGTCCTCGCCGACGTAGATCTCCTGCAGCCCCAGCTTCTCGTGCAGGAACTCGCGCACGAACTGGCGCGCCGGCACCCGCGAGAACTCGGGGGTGAAACGGACCACCAGCAGCACCGCGACTCCCGCCTCGGCGAGCAGCGCCTCCTTCTGTTTCGGCGTGGTCAGCGGCACCGGCGCCCGCTCGGGGTGGAGCACGGTCAGCGGATGGGGATCGAAGGTGACCACCATCGCCGGCACGCCCAGCTCGCCGGCGCGCTCGACGGTGCGGTCGAGGATCGCCCGCTGGCCGCGGTGGACGCCGTCGAAGTTGCCGATCGTGGCGACGCCGCCGTGCGGCAGGTCGCTGCTGTGGAAAGCGTCTTGGGCGACGTGCATGGAGAGGGTTGGCCGCTTAAGCGAGGACAGCGGATTCGGCCGGGACCACCCGGTCCGCGTCCTGGGGCCGGACGGCGCCGACCACGTGGCCCACCACGTCGTCGGCGTAGGCCTCGGTGATCTCGACCAGGGCCAGGGTGCCGGCCGGAGCCGAGCCGTCGTTGATCAGCACGCGGCCGTCGATCTGCGGGGCCATGCCGTGATGGCGCCCCTGGAGCAGGTGCTCGGACTCCTCGCAGACCCCCTCGACCAGCACCGGCATCCGCTGCCCCACCAGCCGCCGCCGCTGCTCGAGGGCGATCGGCCGCTGGGCCTCCAGGAGCTGGCGCAGGCGCCGCCGCTGGACGTTGCGCGGCACCCGTCCCTTGAGCTCCGCCCCCGGAGTCCCCTCCTCGGGGCTGTAGGCGAAGGCGCCGAGATGATCGAAGCGGGCGCGCTCGACGAACGCCATCAGGTCGCGGAAATGCTCCTCGGTCTCGCCCGGGAAGCCGACGATGAAGGTCGAGCGCAGGAAGATGTCCGGCGCCAGCTCGCGCGCCCGGTCGAGCAGCCGCAGATAGCGTTTGGCATCGCCGCCGCGCCGCATCGCCGACAGGATGTCGCCGTGGCTGTGCTGGAGCGGCATGTCGAGATAGGAGCAGAAGCGCTCCTCGGTGCCCATCAGGCGGAGCAGATCCTCGTCGAGCGTCGTCGGATAGGCATACAGGAAGCGGATCCAGGGGATCGACGTATGCTGGAGCAGCGCCTCGACCAGCCGCGTCAGGCCGTGCCGGCGGACCCCCAGGTCCTCGCCGTAGCGGGTGGTGTCCTGGGCGATCAGGTTGAGCTCGGTGATGCCGGCCGCCTCGAGCTGCTTCGCCTCCTCCACCAGGCTGTCGACCGTACGGCTGCGGAAGCGGCCGCGCCAGATCGGGATCGCGCAGAAGGTGCACGGGTTGTTGCACCCCTCGGCGACCTTCAGATAGGCGTGCCCCTGGGTGGTGAGCAGGCGGGGCGCGGTGTGGTCGAAGACCATGTGGGAGGGGGCCGGCAGCGGCGGGCCGCCGCCGAGCTGCACCACGTCCCCCACGTCGCGAAGCTGGTCGAGGCCGACGAAGCCGTCGATCTCGGGGATCTCGCGGGCGAGCTGGTCGCCGAAGCGGTTCACCATGCAGCCGGCCACGAGCACCCGCTCGACGCCCTTCCCCTTGCGGCCGACCACCTCCAGGATGGCGTCGATCGACTCCTGCTGGGCCTCCTCGATGAAGGCGCAGGTGTTGACCACCACCGTCTCCGCCGTCTCGAGGTCGTTGACCACCTCATAGCCGCGCCGGCCCAGCTCGCCGAGCATGATCTCGCTGTCGACGAGGTTCTTCGGGCAGCCGAGGCTGATCATACCCACGCGAGGGCGGCGAACGGGGTCGGACATAGGCGCGAAGTCTAACAGATGGCGGGAGGGGATGATTCCGGGGCGGCTTGACCAAAGATTTTTTTGTAGCTACAGTTTAAGAACGTGGCAACCTGGGACGATGCGAAGCGCCAATCCAATCTCCGCAAACATGGGCTGGACTTCGACGGCTGTGAGGCGGTGTTCGATCATCCCGTCGTCACGCAGGAGGACAACCGCTCGGCCTATGACGAGCAGCGCGTCAACCTGCTCGGCTGGTTGCGCGGACGCGTCGTCCACATGACCTACACGGAACGTGGGGAGGATCTGCACGTGATCTCCCTGCGGGAGGCTACCAAATATGAAACCCAGCACTACTTCAAAACCCTTTCCCGTCAGCCCTGAGGAAATAGCGTCGGTGATCGCGCAAGCGCCCGAGCAGGTCCAGGATCCCGAAAGTCCCTACGATCCCAACGATCCTGAGGCCGTTAAAGCGTTCTGGAAAGACGCCTCGGTGCGTCGCCCCGGTCAGCGAGGACAGGGCAAGAAATCCAAAAAGGTCCTGCTGTCCGTGCGGTATAGCCCAGAAGTGGTGGAGTACTTCAAGTCCACCGGGGAAGGCTGGCAACGGCGTATGGACGATGCCCTCCAGGAATGGGTGGCGTCTCACCGGTCCGATTGAACGCCCGCCCGGGGCCCTGGGAGCCAGGCTCCCCTACGACATCAACCAGTATCCCCCCACCACGATCGCCGCCGCCGAGAACGAGGCGAGCAGCGCCTGGTAGGCGAGTTGCCCGCGTCCTGTGATCCGGTGGGCGATCAGGCCGAAGGCCGAGGAGAACAGCGTCATCCCAGCCACGGCGCCGAGGCCGAAGCCGATCACGTAAGTCAGGGCGGCCCAGCGGGAGGGGAGCGCCAGCGCCGGCAGGAGACCCAGGATGTGCGAGCTGCCGGCGAGGCCGTGCAGACCGCCGATCATCACCGCCGCGCGGCCGGGGCGCCCCTTGGGAACCTCGTGGACGTGGGCCGATGGCAGCCTGGCGAAGAACGCCCGGCGCAGCCCCCAGAGCCCCACCCCGATCAGCACCACGCCGACCAGCCGCTCGCTCCACGAGGAGAGGGCGTCGAGCGGGAGAAAGCCCCGGAGGAGCAGCGCGATCAGTCCGATCAGCCAGACGCCCAGGCTGTGGCCGAGACCCCAGAAGAGCCCCATCCGCCAGCGGCGGCTCCGCTCGTTGATCACCAGCGGCGCCACCGCCGAGAGGTGATCCGGCCCGGAAAGGGCGTGAATGGTGCCCGCGGACAGACCGGCAAGCCCCGCGACGAGGATCGAAACGTTCATGGCGAGGAAACTCTAGCAGGATCGGCCGCCACCCAGGCCACCCGATCGCCGGGAACGATTTGACACCCCGCGGGCCTTGGCCTAAGTTTCACGCCGTAAGCTCCGAATCACCGCTGGAGGGTTGCATGATCGGAAAGAAGTGGCCGAAATCCATAGCGCTCGCCTGGATTTGCGGACTTGCCGCCGGCGCCGCGGCGACGGGACCCGCGGAAGGCGCCGGCTTCACCGCTCCCGATCCGGGGATCAAGGCGATGGGGATGGCGGGAGCCTTCGCCGCCCAGGCCGATGATCCCACCGCCGCCTTCTACAACCCCGGCGGGCTCGCCCTGTTCAAGAAAGGGAAGCTCACCGCCGGCGCCGCCGGCGAGTATCTCAACGAGGCCCAGTTCCAGGGGACCGCTCCCGGCATCGGCCAGGGGAACGCGGGGCAGCAGGAGGCGGGCCTCACCTTCCACCCGCACGTCTTCGCGGTCAAGCCTCTAGGCGAGAAGCTCAAGCTCAGCCTCGCCGCCTACACCCCCTTCTCCTTCAAGAACGAGTGGGACGCCCCGGACACCTTCGCCGGCCGCTTCCTCGCCACCAGCAGCCAGGTCCAGACCTACGACCTCAACGCCAACGTCTCCTGGAAGATCGCCCCCGGCCTCGGTTTCGGGGCCGGCGCCATCTACCGCAGCGCCAAGCTCTCCATGGGCCGGCGGCTTTCCGGTTTCAACCCCAACGCCGGGGAGTTCCAGGACGTCGGCAGCTTCGCCATTGACACCGACTGGGATACCGGCATCGGCTGGGACGCCGGCTTCCTCAACAAGATCGGCGAGCGGTTCGCCTGGGGAGTCACCTATCGCAGCCCGATCGACGTCGACTTCGCGGGCGCCGGCCGGCTGACCCAGATCTCGACCGGCGACGCCCAGATCGACGCCCTGAACCGCGCCAGCCTCCCCTACGACACCAACCTGCCGGTGGGGGCCTCGATCAGCTTTCCGGACACCGCGACCCTCGGCGTCGGCTTCGCCCCCAGCCCCAAGCTCTGGGTGGAGACCGACGTGACCCGGACCGGCTGGAGCCGCTTCGAGGGGCTTGCCGTGGTCTTCCCCTTCAACCCCAGCTTCAGCCGCACGGTCCAGGGAGCGTGGGACGACACCCTCTCCTACCGTCTGGGGGCGCGGCTCAAGATGGGCAAGGGGATGGTGCTCCGGTTCGGCTACGCCTACGAGGACAGCCCGCAACCGGATGCCAGCGTGGGCCCCTTCCTGGCCGACGCCAAGCGCAGCATCGTCAGCGCCGGCTTCGGCCGCGACTGGCTGGACATCGGCTTCCAGTTCATCGCCCCCGAGTCGCGGACGACGCTCACCAGCGCCGATTCCCTGAACGGCACCTACAAGGGGAACACCTACCTGCTGGGGATCTCGGTCACCAAGAAGTAGCTCAGGAGCCGATCGGGCGGACGACCGCCTCCATCCCCTCGCGCCGGCGGAACTCCGAGGCGGCCCGCAGCGCCTCGGAGCGGCCGGAGTAGCGGCCGACCCGCACCGTCCGCAGAACGAAGCGCCCCCTCTGCTCGATCACATAGGGCTCATACCCACGGCTCACCAGGTCCTGAATCACCTTCTCGGAATTCACGGGATCGCGGAAGGCGCCGATCTGGAGCGAGAAGCGCCCCGGACCGCCGGCAGCCTCAGGAGCCATCCTGGGCTCTGGGGCGCGGGTTATTGTCTGAATAGAGGCCTGGGCCACGGTCGGCGCGGGAGCCGGCGCCGGGGCGGCCTCCGAAAGGAAGGCCTCGGGCTCCACGGGAGGAGCGGCGGACGCACGCAATTCGGGTTCCGGCAGGGGCGCGGCCTCCGGGACGTTCTTTTGGGGAGCCGCCGGAACGGCCTGAGGCTCCGGCAGGCAGGGGCGATCCGCGGGCACCAGAGCGGCCCGCTTCGGCACCGCCGGCCGGGCCGCCGCGGCGGGAGCTCCCTCGAACGGCAGCCCGAATTGCACTCCCACCAGCAGACCGGAGAAGAACAGTACGCCCCCCGCGACCACCGCGCCGGTCAACAGGAGAACGAGCGACTTCTTGTCGAAAAGGAAGTTGTACATCGTACCCTCGGCATTGCTGCAGGTCAGGAAGAGCCGATGATAACACCTGGAGCGCGAGCCGGGGAGATGCCCGGGCAGGCTCTGACGGTCTGCGCGTAAACTCTGTAGACTCTCCGCAACTTCCAAGGCCGGCTACCGCAGGGCCAAGAAGGGCGGCAAGTGCGTCAAACCGCGCCGTCCCCGCCCTTCAATCCCAGCTTCTTCCGCCAGCCCGGTTTCTTCTCTCCGGGCTCCGGCGCTGCCGGTTTCGCCGCCTTGGGCCGCCCCTTGCCGTCGTACTCGACCGGCGGTCCCAGGGGTTTTCCCTCGCGGTAGGTCTGCTTCTCCTTGAGCTTACCGTCGGGGTGGAAACGCTGGACGGTGCCGTGCAGGAGGTCTTTGTCGTAGGGCGCCTTCTCCCGGATCTGGCCGCTCGGGTAGTGCTCGATGGTCTCGCCCTGGAGTTTGCCGCCACGGTACTGGGCGCGGCGGACCAGATTCCCCTCCGGATCGAAGAAGACCGACTCCCCTTCGAGTTGGCCGTCCCGATAGAGCGAGCGGACCGAATCAGGACCGCTGGGATAGAGCACCCGCAGCTCCCCCTCGGGGATGCCGTTGCGGTAGTGCAGGAATGCCGACGGCCGGCCATCGGCGAAGATCACGCACTCCCCCTCGGGGCGGCCGGCGAGGAAGGACATCCTCTGGATGAGCCATCCCCGCTCGTCGTGGAGGGTCAGCTCGCCGTGCGGGACGCCGCCCTGAAACTGGCAGCGCTCGCGCACCCGGCCGGCGGCGTCGTAGGTGACGACCTCGCCGTCGACGGCCCCGTCCTTGAACTGGGCGGTGCGCGCCACCCGCCCGTCGGCGTCGTAGGTCACGGAGTCGCCGTGCAGGCGGCCGTTCAGGAGGGTGTGCTTTTCACGGACGCGGCCGGCTTCGTCCAGGACCTGACGCTCTTCGGGTTCTTCCACGGAGGTAGTTTAATCCCCCGTCTGCCCGGCCGGCAGCCGGCTCATCCGCAGGAGGGCGTAGACGAGGCTGTGGACGTAGAGCTCCCGCTCCTCCTGCTGGCGCAGGCGGCGGATCGTCTCTTCGCCGTCGAAATGGGAAGAGGCCACTTCGTCCCGCACCCAGCGCAGGGCGGCGGCCCGCGGCGAGGGGTGACGCCGCTCCTCGTCCGGCAGGGCGGAGAGCTCGGAGTCGAGCAGGTTGGCCAGCGCGTAGGAGGTGAGCCAGGGGGTCTGCATCCAGGGCGCGCCGGCGTAGGTCTGCGCCTGGGCGCGGGCGGTCTCGCGCAGATCCTCCCCCGGCGACGGTTGGGCGTGGCGGACGCGCAGCAGGCCGAGCAGCAGGGCGTCCAGCTCGTCCCGCCGCCGCCGCGCCTCCGGAGAGGCCGACCGCAGCCAGGCCGCGACCGCCGTTTCGAGGCTCCGCAACGAGGTCGGAATGTAGGCGGCGTCGCGACGGGCATCCCGGCGGGCGCGGGCCAGGGCCTCGCTCACCTCCACCCGCGCCGGCTCCGCTCTCGGCAGGCGGGCGGTGCGAACGAGCTTTTCCAGCTCGTCGAGCAGCCGCTCGCAACGCTCGGGATCGGCCGGGCGCTTGCGCAGGAGGCTCAGCTCGACGGGCGAGCGCCAGACCCGCTCGCCGTTGCGCATCATGGGGATCCGCTCGACGAAGGGGAGCAGCCGGCGGACCGGATCGCGGTCGAGCCGGCGGAGAACCTCGCCCTGATCGTCCCCCGCTCCGGCCACCTCGCGCAGCAGCTCGACGTCCTCGGCCAGGAACGCCCCGCCGGCATCCGGCGCGCTGTCGAGCCCCTGCCGGGCCTCGGCGACGGCGGCGCGGAAGGCCGCGAAATCGGGGATCTCCGTCCGCACCATCGAGACCAACTCGCCGAGGATGCGCTCGCACGCCTGCTCCACCTCGGGCGGAAAGCCGATGCGGCCGTAGAGGGCGCACAGCTCGGGGTTTTCCTCGATCGTGCGGCGCAGCTCGACGGGCTCGTTCATGGGTTCAGCGGAGATCTCGCGCGGTGGAGCCGGGATCGGGGATCGCCGGCGCCAGCCCGCGGCGAGCACCGCCGCCACGCCAAGGCCGGAGCCCAGGGCGAGGCCGAGGAGGAGGATGGCGATGCTCACGGCCTGTTCACCGGCTCAACGGGCGTCAATTGATCTTCACCAGACCGCCCTTGACCGTGAGCATGCCGCCGCCGTCCACCGTCTGCGAGGCGGAGGCCTTGTTGGTGAGCGAGATGCTGGCTTCGTTGGTCATCGACATGCCGGCCTTGTTGGTGAGGTTCATCGCCGAGTCGTTGGTCAGGTCGCCACCCGAGGTCTTGTTGGTCATGCTGGTGCCGGCCTTGTTCGACATCGAAGTGCCCGCCTCGGTCGTGAAAGTGGTGCCCGATTTGTTCGAGTAGGCCTGGCTCGCCTCGGTGGTGATGTTGCCGCCGGTCGACTTGATCGTGATGTCGCCGTCCACCGTGATCGTCAGCTTGCCGTTGATGGTCAGCGAGTAATCACCCTTGACGGTGTGGGTGAACTTGGCCTCGTCGTCGTGGGTCTCGTCGCCGGTGACCTTGACGCTCCGGGTCCCCTTGACCTCGTGGGTTTCGTTGCCGGTGTCCACCTTCACCGTGCGGTTCCCCTTGGAAACGGTCAGGCTCTCGTTCCCCTCGGAGACCGTGGTGGTGCGGTTGTTGGTGATCGTGTTGGTCTCGTCGTGCTTGACCTGCTTGGTGCGGTCGTTCTCGATCACCAGATTGTGATCCTTCTGGGCGTGGAAGTAGACCTCCTCGGAGCCCGCCTTGTCCTCGAAGCGGAATTCGTTGAAGCCGCTCCCCCCCTTGGAGCTGCTGCTCTTGACCGTGCTCTTGGTCTGCTCGCCCGGCAGCGCGTAGGGGACGGTCTGCTCGGCGTTGTAGACCGAGCCGGTGATCAGCGGCCGGTCCGGGTCCCCCTCGAGGAAGCTGACCACCACCTCCTGGCCGATGCGGGGGAGGAACATCTGCCCCCAGCTTTTGCCGGCCCAGCCGTGGGCGACGCGGATCCAGCAGGAGCTGTTCTCGTCGTTCTTCCCCAACTGGTCCCAGTGGAACTGCACCTTGATCCTGCCGTATTGATCGGTCCAGATCTCCTCCCCCGACTTGCCCACCACCAGCGCGGTCTGGGTGCTGGGGATGAACGGCTTGCGCGTGCGCCGCGCCGGCCGGTAGGGGACGGCCGCCGGAAAGGCCTCGAAGGAGTTCGTGTAGTCGTCCCAGTTGGCCGAATGGGAGATGGCCGAGAGCACGTAGTCGGCGTTGGCGTCGGTCCGGTAGTGCTTCTCCAGGGTGAACTTGTAGCCGGGTAGGAAGGCCCGGCAGCGGCTGTCGCCGCGCAGGATCTTCGCCGGCTGCTCGCAGGCCTCGATGCGCAGCTTGGCCCGCGACTCCCCCTTGGCGGTGGCGATGAAACCGCCGGGGTACTCGTAGATCCGCCGCTTGGCGCCGTCGGTGGCCACCGTCGAGTCGACGCTGGTCATCAGGTCGGTCGATGGGGTCTCGAAGTTGAAGTCGTCGAGAGCGAACTTGCCGGAGATCACCCGCTGCTCGAGGTCGCAGCGGGTGACCAGGTTCTGCTGCTCCCAGTTGGTGTAGGTCCCGTAGGCGACGGTGGCCGCGCCGGGCACGGCGGCCGAGGAGACCGAGTCGTCGGCCAGCACCAGGGTGTGCTTGCCGTCCGCGTGCTCGAAGTAGTAGTAGATCCCTTCGTCTTCCATCAGCCGTGAGACGAATGCGAAGGCGGTCTCGTTGTACTGGACGCAATACTCGCGGGGATCGTAGGTGCCGGTCAGCGAGTCCTTGAAGTCGGTGAAGCCGAGGTCGGAGAAGACCTGCTTGACGATGTCCGGCGTGCTCTTGTTCTGGAAGATCTGGCAGTTGGCGGTAAGGTCGCACATCCAGAGCCAGGGCACCAGCTCGGCGTGGTAGGTGGCGAAGCGCTGGTCCGCTCCCGCCTGCACGAAGCGGCTGACAACGCCGTTGATGTAGCGCGTGCTGCCGTCGGTGAGCAGGACGCTGATCGTCGCGCTCTTGCCCACGATCTGGGTGAAGTCGAGATCGAGCGTCTCGGACTGCATGCGCAGGCTGAAGTGGAAGAGCTCCGAGATCCGCTCCTCCCCCGCGAAGCTCCGCAGCAGCAGCTTGTTGGCGCCGAGCGGCGTGGAGATCGAGATGTAGGTTTTGTCCTGGGTCCAGGCCATGGGAGATCCGCCGGGGTGATTCGTTGCCTATAGAGAAACGGGAGCCGGAGAGATCTTAGCAGGGCTGAGGCGGGCGGCCCTATCCTGACAACGCGCCGTTGAGGGCGACCGCAGGTCGCCCCTACAACCTCCGGTGCAGGGTTTACTTGGGGCGCAGGTTGTAGGGGCGACCTGCGGTCGCCCTCAACGGCGCGGCTACCTGGATCGTCGCTATAAATCCTTACCGCACCACATAAGCAAATCCCCCGGCGTCATCCAGCCCCACGTGCACCCGCGCGATCCCCTCACCCGACGCCATGCGCTCCAGAATGGCGCTCGACAGCTCGGGGAGGAGGGTCTGGGTGAGGATGTGGTCGACGTTGCGGGCTCCGCTCTCGACCTCGGTGCAGCGGCCGGCGATCGCCTCGACCAGCTCCTCGCCGTAGGTCAGCTCGGCGTGGTGGCCGGTGCGGATGCGCTCGCGGATGCGGGCGAGCTTGAGCTCGACGATCTCGCGGATCTCCCGCTCCCCCAGCGGATAGTAGGGGACCACCGCCACCCGCCCCAGGAAGGCCGGCCGGAAGTGCTTCAGCAGCGCCGGCCGCACCTCCTCCACCAGCCGCCCCGGCTCCGGGCGTTCGGCGCCGTCCCGACAGAGGCGGGCGATCACCTCGGAGCCGGCGTTGGAGGTGAGCAGGATCACCGTGTTCTTGAAGTCGACCGCCACCCCCTCGCCGTCCTCCATCGTCCCCTTGTCGAAGACCTGGAAGAAGAGCTCGGCGACATCCGGATGGGCCTTCTCCATCTCGTCGAGCAGCACCACCGAGTAGGGGTTGCGCCGCACCGCCTCGGTGAGCACGCCGCCGGAGCCGTAGCCGACGTAGCCGGGGGGCGCTCCTTTCAGCGTCGAGACCGAGTGCGCCTCCTGGAACTCCGACATGTTGACGGTCACCATGTTGCGCGACCCGCCGTAGAGGACGTCGGCGAGGGTGACGGCGGTCTCGGTCTTGCCGACGCCGCTCGGCCCCACCAGGAGGAAGACGCCGATCGGCTTGCCGGGGTCCTCGAGCTGCGCCCGCGAGGTGTTGATCCGCCGGGCGATCGACTCCAGCGCGTGCCCCTGCCCCACCACCCGCTCCCCCATCCGCTCGCGCAGCGAGAGCAGGGCGTGGATCTCGTCGGTCATCATCTTGCCCGCCGGGATGCCGGTCCACGCCGAGATCACGGCGGCGATCACCCGCGAATCGACCCAGACGGGCACCATCGGCTCCTCCCCCTGGAGGGCCCGCAGCTCCTCGCGCAGCTTGCCGATGCGGCCGGCGAGCCTTCCGGCCTCCGCCGGATCCTCTTCTTCCTTCTGGTCGACCTCGGCCTGGAGATCGAGGATCTTCTTCGCCAGCGCCAGCTCCCGGTGCCAGCGCTCCTCGACTTCCGTCCGCTTGGCCTTGAGCCGCGCCAGCTCTGTGTCCAGCTCCTCGAGCCCGCCGGTGCGCGGCCCCATCCGCCGGCTCTGCGGCTGCCCGGTGGCCCGCTCGCGCTTGAGGGTGGCGATCTCCAGCTCCAGGCGGTCGATCTCGCGGACGGCGTTCTCCACCGCCGGCGGCGTGCCGTTGAGCCCGAGGGCGACGCGGGCGCACGCGGTGTCGAGCACGCTGATCGCCTTGTCCGGGAGCTGGCGCCCCATGATGTAGCGGTGCGAGAGGCCGACCGCGTCGCGGATCGCCTCGTCGAGCACGCGCACGCCGTGGTGCTCCTCCAGGTGGACGGCGAGGCCGCGCAGCATGTCGACCGCCGCCGCCTCGCTCGGCTCCCCTACCTTCACCACCTGGAAGCGGCGGGCGAGCGCCGGGTCCTTCTCGAAATACTTCTTGTACTCGGCCCAGGTGGTGGCCGCGATGGTGCGCAGCTCGCCGCGGGCGAGGGCGGGCTTGAGCAGGTTGGCGGCGTCCCCCTGGCCGGCGGCCCCGCCGGCGCCGATCATCGTGTGCGCCTCGTCGATGAACAGGATGATCGGCCGCGGCGACCCCTTGACCTCGTCGATCACCGATTTCAGCCGGTTCTCGAACTCCCCCTTGACCCCGGCCCCGGCCTGGAGCAGCCCGAGGTCGAGCAGGCGGAGCGAGATGTTGCGGTGCGACGGCGGCACGTCGCCGGCCGCGATGCGCAGGGCGAGCCCCTCGACCACCGCGGTCTTGCCGACGCCGGCCTCGCCGACCAGGATCGGATTGTTCTGCCGCCGCCGCGACAGGATGTCGATCACCTGGCGGATCTCGGAGTCGCGGCCGCGGATCGGGTCGATCTTCCCGGCGCGGGCGGCGGCGGTGAGATCGATGGTGAACTGGTCGAGCGAGGGGGTTGGCGACAACTCCATCGCGGCCTCTTCGCCGGTGGCTGGAGAAGAAGATGGCGCGGATGCCGCCGGCGCCTGCCCGACGCCCACATCCTCGACCGAGCCGCGGAACAGGTCGTGGGCGTTTTCCCGCAATGGATCGCGGGGGATCTTCCCCAGCGCCGGCACGGACTGCAGGATCACCCCCCGGAGCGCGTCGTTGTCGAGCAGGGCGAGCAGCAGCGAGCCGGTGCGCACCGCCGGGGAGCGGAGCTGGAGCGTCGTCGCGAGCCACGCCTCGCGGAAGAGCTGGAGGATCTGCGGCGAGAAGGCCGGCGTGCGGGAGTTCCCGGTGTCGAACCGGCCGAAGGCCTCCTCCACCTGGGAGACCAGGAGGGAGCGGTCGAGCCCGTACTCCCGCAGCGCCCGCCGGAGGTCGGTGTCCTGGCTGTCGGGGAGCGCCAGCAGCTTAGCCAACAGGTGCTCGATCTCGACGTTGTAGTGGGTCCGCGAGACGCACAGCCCGGCCGCCTCCTCCAGCGCGCGGCGGCAGAGCGGGCTCAGCTTGTCGATGAGAGACTTCAGGTCGAGGCTCAACGGGGATCCTCCTGGGAGAAACAGCGGAATGGGAGGATCTTAGCAGGACCGTTGCCGGCTTCTCCGGTGTCGGGCCTCTATACTTGTGGCCGAAGGAGAAACGATGCCTAAACCCGCCGCCCGCCTGGGCGACATGGTCTTGCAGGACGCCCCGCACTGCCACGCGCCGATCCATCCGCCGGCGCCGGTGCCGACGCCCTCGGCGCATCCGGCGCTGCCGCTGACGATCATCAAGGGGGCGGCGACGGTGCTGATCGGCGGCCAGCCGGCGGCGCGGCTCACGGACACGACCGCTCCCTGCACGCTTCCGGGATGCGTCCCCAACGGCCCGGGCATGATCGCCCTCGGCTCGGCCACGGTGCTGATCGAGAACATGCCGGCCGCCCGCGTCGGCGACATGAGCGCCCACACCGGCTGCGTCGCCCCGATTCCCAGCCCGGTCGGCAAGGTGCTCCCGCCCGGCTGCCCCACGGTGCTGATCGGCGGATGAGGCTCGGCCATCTGGAAGCCCTGCGCCCGGTCTGTCCGGTCTGCCGGCCGGGTGAGAATCCCCTGGCCCTCGTAAGCGTCCTCCGGGAAGAAGGCCGCCAGATCGTCGAAGGCATCCTGCGCTGCCCCAATCCCGCCTGCCTGCGGGAGTATCCGATCCTCGACGGCATTCCTCTCCTGCTCGCCAACCTGCGGGGATACGTGGCGGGGGCCATCGATCAGATCAATGCCCGGGAGGACCTCGATCCGGTGATCGAGGGGCTGCTCGGCGACTGCTGCGGTCCCGGCTCCTCCTACGACACCACCCGGCAGCATCTCTCTACGTATGCCTGGGATCACTACGGCGATCTCGATCCCGCGGAGATCGGAGAACCCCGTCCCGGCTCGGTCCTCCGCGTCCTGGAGCGCGGCCTGGAGCTGGCCGGCGATCTGCCCGCGGGCCCGATCCTCGATCTCGGCTGCGCCGTGGGTCGCTCTTCCTTTGCTTTAGCTGGCGGCGAGGACCGTCTCGTTCTGGGGGTCGATCTGAGCTTTCCAATGCTCCGGCTGGCTTCTGGGGCGCTCCGCCGGGGGCGGGTGCGCTACCCCCGGCGGCGGGTCGGGGTCGTCTACGACGCCCGCGAGCTCAACCTGAGCTTTCCACGGATGGACGCGGTCGACTTCTGGGCCGCCGACGCGATCGATCTGCCGTTTTCAACCGGGACCTTCGCCGCCGTGGTCGGCCTGAACGTCCTCGACTGCGTAGCTTCTCCGCACGACCTCCTCGCCTCCCTTCCGCGCCTGCTCGCACCCGGCGGCAAGGCCATCCTCTCCACCCCCTACGACTGGTCGCCCCGCGCGACGCCGATCGAGGCCTGGCTCGGCGGCCACTCGCAGCGGGGGGAGAACGCCGGGGCCAGCGAGCCCGTCCTGCGCGCCCTGCTCACGCCGGGCGCCCATCCGGTCGCCATCGAGGGATTGCGGATCGTCGCCGAGGAGCCCGATCTCCCCTGGCGGGTGCGGCTGCACGAGCGGTCGAGCGTGGAGTACCGGGTGGACCTGTTGGTGGTGGAGCGGGTCTGAGTCCGGGATGGCCTCCGTTCCGCCCTGAAAGGGCGACATTTGAATAGCCTGGGGTTTCAACCCCAGGTAGGCAGCCTTCCATCCCTCCCATACCCGCCCCGAGGGGGCGGTGCCTTTCACCGAAGGTCCAGTTCAGGAAACGTTGGGTTCCGCCCCTTCAGGGCGGATGGGGATTGGGGGAACTTTCCACCTGGGGTTAAAACCCCAGGCTATTCAAATGCCGCCCTTTCAGGGCGGATACGGATCACCTCAGCTTCATCCGCACGGATCATAGACCTTCGACTTCAAGGCTCGGCCACTCCGGATACAGAGACAGCTCCATAGCTTCAAAGCGATAACCTTCCTCCATCTCCTGAGCGAGTTCTTCCTGCTCCCTTGGAGCATCGTTGAGGACCGGGTTATCCATGCTACCGCCCCTTCCGGTACCACTCCCGCGGATCTTCCGTGAACGGGTGGAACTTCTCCGGCGGCAGGCCGGACTGGTAGAGGTTCTTGCGCGTCTGGTAGTGGCCGGTCTTGTCGCTGTGGCCGACGACCTGGCCGTCGATGATTCCGATCTCCCCCGCCGCCACCAGGGCGCGCTTCCCCCGCTGCCCCTCGGGCGTACCGGCCGCGATCGTCGGATGGCTGTCCCCCGGAAAGCCGAGCGCCGGGCGTGGGGAGAAGTAGACCGGGCCGACCCTCGACATCCGCACGAAGCCGCCGTAGACGGTGCCCGCCTCGCGGATGCGCCCGGTCTTGACGTCCTCCAGCACGCAGGGGCCGCCGTCCGGGCAGTGCAGCGCGTAGACCGGCCAGCGGGGGGGCGGCGGCAGGACGCCGGGGGTCTTACGGTCCTCGTAGACGGTGAACTCGCCGCCCTGAGTGGGAGGCAGATGAGCTGGAGAAAGCCTCTCGGGCTTCGAGGCGGCTTCCTCTTTACGCTGAACCACGGCCCGGACGTGCGGCGCCGGCGGGGCGGGAACCGGCGCGAGACGCGCCTGGACCGGCGAAATCTGTGGAACCGTCCTCCCCAGGGCTGCCTGGACGTGCGGGGCCGGCGCGCCATGCGTCACCGCCGGCCGGGCCGCCTGCACCGACGCCGGGCGCACCGGGGCCGGCGAGGCTTGGCGAAGCGCCGCCTGGACGTGCGGAGCCGGGATCTTCGGGGCGGGTGGCATGCGGGGCCTATTTTATCGGGTTCCGGCCACTTTAGAGTAAAATAGCCGCTGTCTCACCTGTACCCGAGGAATCGTGCCATGGCACCCAATGCAACCTTCGTCCGCCACGCCCCCGTGATCCAGGGCGCCTTCGTCGGCGGCCGCTTCCGCGTGCCGGTCCGCCATCACCAGGCCGGCGCCGGCGCGGTGCAGCTCTCGACGCAAGGGTCGGCGATGCAGGTTCCCCCCTCGCTGCTCAACTTCCGGCCGAGCGGCGCCGGCCAGCGGCTGCCCGAGTCGGTGCAGCAGAAGATGGAATCGTTCTTCGGCACCGACTTCTCGGACGTCCGCGTCCACGTCGGCCCCGAGGCCTCCTCGATCGGCGCGCTGGCGTTCACCTACGGGTCGGACCTCTACTTCGCCCACGGCCAGTACGATCCAGGCTCCGCCCACGGCCAGCGCCTCATCGGCCACGAGCTGACCCACGTCGTTCAGCAGCGCGCCGGCCGCGTGCGCAACCCCTTCGGCTCCGGCGTGGCGGTGGTCCAGGACCCCGGCCTCGAGGCCGAGGCCGAACGGATGGGCGTCCGCGTGGCGATGCTGCGGTAGAACAACAGCAAAGGACGTAAAGGACTGCAAGGACACCAAGGACGAGGGCAACCTCGTGCCTGGCGCTGCCGTGCGCGGTCACCCGGAATGTTATCCTCTGCCACCATGCACGCCGAACGGCATCACGACCTCGTAGACATCGCCCGCCGCGCCATGCGCGACCATGGGCTCGAGCCCGACTTTCCGCCGGCGGTCCTGGCCGAGGCGGAGCGCCTGTCCCCCAATCTCCATGACGGCGACCCGTCCGTCCGCGATCTGCGCGGCCTGCTCTGGTCGTCGATCGACAACGACGACACCCGCGACCTCGATCAGCTCGAGGTGGCGGAGGCGCTCCCCGGAGGCGCCATCAAGGTCCTGATCGCCATCGCCGACGTCGAGGACCTGGTGCGGAAGGGCTCCGCGATCGACGGCCACGCGCGGACCAACACCACCTCGGTCTACACCGCCGCCCGCACCTTCGCCATGCTCCCCGAGCGCCTGTCGACCGGCGTCACCTCGCTCAACGAGGGGGAGGACCGGCTGGCGATGGTGATCGAGATGACGGTCGCCGCCGACGGCTCGCTCGCCGGCTCCGACGTCTACCAGGCCCGGGTGCACAACCGCGCCCAGCTCGCCTACAACGCGGTGGCCGCCTGGCTCGAAGGGGACGGCCCGATGCCGCCGCGGATGGCCGAGGTGGCCGGGATCGCCGAGCAGGTGAAGCTCCAGGACGAGGCCGCCGGCCGGCTGCGCCGCCTGCGCCACGAGCAGGGAGCGCTCGATCTCGAGACCCGGGAGACGCGGCCGGTGTTCTCCGACGGCAAGGTGACCGACCTCCGGGAGGAGCGGCAGAACCGCGCCAAGGACCTGATCGCCGACTTCATGATCGCGGCCAACGGCGTGACCGCGCGCTTTCTGGATCAGCATGGCCTCCCCTCGCTCCGCCGCGTGGTGCACACCCCGGCGCGCTGGCCGCGCATCGTCCAGCTCGCGGCCGAGCACGGCGAGAAGCTGCCGGCGGAGCCCGACGCCCGCTCCCTCAACGAGTTCCTGGAGCGGCGCCGGAAGGCCGACCCCGACGACTTCCCCGAGCTGTCGCTGTCGGTGGTGAAGCTGCTGGGGCCGGGCGAGTACGCGCTCGATCCCCCGGGCGGCGACCCGCCGGGGCACTTCGGGCTGGCGGTCAAGGACTATACCCATGCCACGGCGCCGAACCGCCGCTACCCCGACCTGATCACCCATCGCCTGGTCAAGGCGGCCTTCGCCAGCCGGCCGGCGCCCTATTCGAACGACGAGCTCGCCGAGCTCGCCCGCCATTGCACCCTCCAGGAGGACGCCGCCAACAAGGTGGAGCGCCAGGTGCGCAAGTCGGCGGCGGCCCTGCTGATCCAGAACCGGATCGGCGACACTTTCGACGCGGTGGTCACCGGCGCCTCCGAAAAAGGGACCTGGGTGCGCACCTCGCGGCACCCGATGGTCGAGGGGCGCCTCGAACGCGGCTTCCAGGGGCTCGACGTCGCCGACCGCGTCCGCGTGCGGCTGGTCTCGACCAACGTCGAGCGTGGATTCATCGATTTCGTACGGGAAACTCATGGCTAAAGCAGCTCCGGAAAGTCCCTTCACCCCCGCCGGCTTCTTCTCTTACCGCACCCCCCTGCTCCCCTTCGAGGAGCTGGAGGCCTTCGGAGAGGGGCTCGAAGCCCCCGCCGCGGCCGGTGACCCCGAGCGGCTGGAAAACGCCCTCGCTGCCGATCGCGAGCGGCTGCGCGCCCGCCTGCGGGCTCTCGCCGACCGCCCCGAGGTCCTGGAGGCCGTGTTCCTGGCCTCGCCGTCGCTCCACGAGAGCCTGAGCCTCTGGCGGACCCAGCCCGACAGCAAGAAGGGGCAGCGCGCCGAGCGGGCGCTGGTGCGCTACCTCTATCGCATGACGGCGCGCGCCACCCCGTTCGGCCTCTTCTCCGGCTGCTCCCTGGGGCCGGTCGAGGCCGCGCCCGGGACTCCCACCCGCGTCGCCGTCGGCCCCCGCTCGGCCTACGAGCGGCACACCCGTCTCGACATGGACTACCTGTTCGCGCTCTGCGAGGACCTGGCGCGCGACCCGGAGGTGCGCGCCGCGCTCACCTACCGTCCCAACTCCAGCCTCTACCGCGCCGCCGGCCGTCTGCGCTACGCCGAGGCGCGGCTCGACCGGAAGGTGCGCTCCCACCACTTGGTGGCAGTGGATTCGAACGACTATCTCGAGGAGGCCCTGCGCCGCGCCGAGGGGGGCGCCACCGCCATGGAGGTTGCCGAGGCGCTGGTCGCCTTCGATCCCGACGGCGATGTCACCATCGACGAGGCGCGGGAGTTCGTCACCGAGCTGATCGACAGCCAGATCCTGGTCTCCGACCTCTCCACTCCGGTCACCGGACCGGAGGCGATCCACGACGTGATCGAGCAGCTCCGCCGCATCCCGAACACCGCCATCGCCGCCGACACCGCCGAACGGCTGGCCAAGGTGCGCACGGCCCTGGAGGAGCTCGACGCCGGCGGCCCGGGAGCCGATCCCGCCCGCTACGAGGCGGTGGCCGAGACGCTGCGCGAGCTGCCCACCCCGGTCGAGATGTCGCGCCTCTTCCAGCTCGACATGATCAAGCCCGGCGACCGCCCGGTGCTGGGTGGCGAGGTGCTGGCGGAGATCGTGCGCGCCTTGGAGATCCTGCTCCGCCTCGCTGTCGAACGGCCGGTCGAGGGGCTCGAACGGTTCCGCAAGGACTTCAACGAGCGGTTCGAGGGGCGCGAGATGCCGCTCCTCCAGGCGCTCGACGAGGAGGTCGGCATCGGCTACGAGCGCGCCTCCGACTTCGGGGCGGAGGCCTCGCCGCTGCTGCGCGGAATCGCGCTCGGCGCCGCCGCCGAGCAGAACAGCGTCTCCTGGGGGCGCGTCCAGGCCTTCCTGCTCTCCCGGCTCAACCGGGCCCTCGCCGAGGGGGAGCGGCAGATCGAGATCACCGCCGAGGATCTCGACCGCATGGCGCCGCTCGACGACGCGGCGAAGAAGAAGTCCCCCTTCCCGGAGGCCTTTCACGTCATGGTCACCCTCGCCGCGGCCTCGCAGGAGGCGCTCGACCGGGGGGACTTCCAGATCCTGTTCGACAACGCGGGCGGCCCCTCGGGAGCGCGGCTGCTCGGCCGCTTCTGCCACGCCGACGCCGAGCTCAACCGCAAGGTCGAGACCCACCTGCGGGCCGAGGAGGCGCTCCACCCGGAGGCCATCTTCGCCGAGATCGTCCATCTGCCGCAGGGGCGGATCGGCAACATCCTGGCGCGGCCGGTGCTGCGCGAATACGAGATCCCCTTTCTCGGCCGCTCCGGCGCGCCGCTCGAGAAGCAGATCCCGGTCAACGACCTGCGCGTCTCGGTCGCGGGCTCGCGGGTCATGCTGCGCTCGGCCCGCCTCGGCAGGGAAGTAATCCCGCGCATGACCTCCGCCCACAACTTCGTCCACGGCAGCCTCGGCATCTACCGCTTCCTCTGCACGCTGCAGTCGCAGGGCACGCTCGGCGGGGTCACCTGGGGCTGGGGACCGCTCGACAGCGCCCCCTTCCTCCCCCGCGTCACCAGCGGCCGGGTGGTGCTCGCCCGCGCCTCCTGGTGGATGCTGCAGGACGAGATCAAGGCGTTGACCAAGACCAAGGGGGCAGAGCGCTACCAGGCCGTCCAGGACTGGCGCCGGAAGCGCGGCCTCCCGCGCCTGATCGCCCTGGTCGACGCCGACAACGAGCTGCTCGTCGACCTCGACAACGTCCTCTCGATCGAGACCTTCCTCGACGTCGTCGAGGATCGCGACCGGGCGCGGCTGGTCGAGTTCTTCCCCGGCCCGGACCTGCTGGCGGCCGCCGGCCCCGAGGGGCGGTTCCTCAACGAGATCCTGGTCCCCTTCGTGCGCAAGCCGCCCACCGGCGACGCCGCCGCGGAAACGGCTCCCCGCGCCCAGCGGGCCGCCGTGGAGATCGCTCCGGTGCGCCGCTCGTTCCCGCCCGGTTCCGAGTGGCTGTACGCCAAGCTCTACACCGGCACCGCGACGGCCGACGGCCTGCTGCGCGAGGTGGTGACGCCGGTGGCGCGCGACGCCATGGCCGCGGGCGAGGCGGACGGCTGGTTCTTCATCCGTTACGGCGACCCCGAGTGGCATCTGCGGGTCCGCTTCCACGGCGAGCCGGCAAGGCTGCAGTCGGGAGTGCTGTCACGCCTCCACGCGGCGCTCGACCCGCTGCTCGCCGATGGCCGTATCTGGCGGGTGCAGCTCGACACCTACGAGCGCGAGATCGAGCGCTACGGCGGTCCGGAGGGGATCGCTCTCGCCGAGCGCCTCTTCCAGGTGGACAGCGACGCCGTGCTCGCCATCCTCGAGATGCTGGAAGGGGACGAGGGGGCGGACTTCCGCTGGCGTCTCGCCCTGCGCGGGGTCGACATGCTGCTCGGCGACCTCCGTTTCGATCCCGAGACCCGGATGCGGGTGATGCGCGGCATGCGCGAGGGGTTCGCGCGCGAGTTCGGCGGCGGCAAGGGGTTGCGCGTGCAGCTCGACCAGCGGTTCCGGCAGGAGTGGCGGAGCCTGACGCCGCTGCTCGATCCGGCCGGCGACGCCGAGAGCGAGCTGGCGCCGGCGCTGGAGATCCTGCGCCAGCGCTCCGAGCGCAACGCGCCGATCGTCGAGGAGCTGCGCGAGCGCGAGCGGGAAGGGCGCCTGAACCAGCCGCTCGCCGATCTGGCGTCGAGCTACGTGCACATGCACGTCAACCGCTTCATCCGCTCGGCGCAACGGGCGCACGAGCTGGTGCTCTATGACTTCCTCTACCTGCTCTACGAGTCCAGGGCGGCGCGCGAGCGCAAAGGGGAGCGGCCGGCCAAGGTCAAGAAGGGGAAGGGCGAGCCGGAGGCGGCGGCGGGGTAGCTACCGCCGTTCCCCTACGTCGGTCAGGAGGATCCGGTCCCATTCGGGCTCGACCGGGGTCACGGCGGCGAGCAGGGCGAGACCGACCCCCGACGAGCCGGTGAGGAAACCGGGATCGGCGTGCCAGGCGAGCTCCTCGCCCGCGCCCACCACCCACATCTCGAACCCGCCCACCCCCTTGCCCGGCTGGCGGTAAGCCATCACCTGCTCGATCCAGGCGAGGGCCGCGTCGCGGAAGACCGGATCGCCGGTCGCCTGATAGAGCCGGTTGAAGAGGTGCACCGCGCCGGCCGCGCCGTGGCAGATGCCGGCGTCGACGATCCCGGACGATTCCCGCGGGCGCGCGGCGCAGCCGCGGGCGATCGCGACCGCCTCGCGCTCCCACTCCGCCTCCCCCATCGCCCGCGCCGCCACCAGCAGGGAGGCGGCGATGCCGAGATCGCCATAGCACCAGGCGAGCCGCGACGGCTTCGGCTCGACCCCGGGCGCCACGTTGTAGGAGAAGAACGACTCCGACCCCGGCGGCAGCTTCTGGGCGAGCAGCCAGGCGACGGCGCCGTCCAGGAGATCGCGGGCGTCGACGCCGGCGGCGCAGGCCTGCGCCAGCATGCCGATCACTCCGGGCACGCCATGGGCCACCCCGAGATTGAAATTCCCCTCCGGGTAGAGCTCCAGCTCGCGCTCCATCATGAGATCGGTCCCGGTGCGCCAGGTCACCCCGTCGGGCCGGCGATCCGCGTTCTCCCTGAGGCGGGCCACCACCCGCTCCAGGCACTCTCTCCCGCCGACCATCGGCAGGCGCTCCAGGGCGTAGACGCCGAAGCCCACGAGACCCGAGATGAGGTCGTAGTGCCCCCGCCAGGGGGACAGGGCGACGTGCTCGAGAAGCGCCGACGCCACCTCCTGTCCCGGGTCCTCCCCATCGTCCTCGAACAGCCTGCCGCGCAGGTGCTCCAGCGTCCAGGCGACGCCCGAGAAGCCGCTGTAGAAGCCCGGCGGGGCCTGCACCTCCCCGGTGGTGTCGATCGCCCGCTCGAGCAGCTCCATCGCGATGTCGTCGTACCCCTGATCGGGCCGGGCGCGATCGAGATAGGCGAAGAAGGTGGCCAGGCCGGCGTCGCCACCGGCGAGCGACGGTCCGCGGCGGTGCCAGATGGGGGTTTCCGGGCGCGGCTCGGTGAGGGTTTGGCGGAGATCGGCGGCGATGTCTTCGACCACGCGCAGGGCGCGGTCCGCGGCTTCGGCGGTCAGGATCGGGGACCAAGCGGACTGGGAGGTGTTTTCGCTCATCAGGCCGGAGAGTTTACCGTGCCTCGAAACCCCCCGCAAAAACCGGTCCAGCGTCAGCCATCCGCCCCGAGAGGCCGCACGGGATCAGCTCCGGCAGCAGCCGGTCCCAGGCCGGCTCCACGTCAGAGATGGCGGCGAGAAGGGCCAGCCCGATGCCGGCGGCGCCGTTCAGGAAACCGGGGCCGACCTGGAAGCCGCCGATCCCCTCGTCCCGGCGCCGGGTCTCCAGGACGCGGCCGAACCCGGCACGGGCGGCGTCCGCGAAGGGCTCCTCCCCGGTGGCCTGGAACAGCCGGTTGCACAGATGGGCGATGCCGGCCGCACCCTGGCGGAGGCCGGGGTCCACCGCGCCCGAATCCACGCACCCCCGCCCGGCGGCGCGCCGCGCGAAGGCCAGCGCCTCGCGATCCCAGGGCATCTCCCCCGCCGCGTCCGCGCGGCGGCTCCGCAGGTGCTCGACGGTCCAGATCACCCCGGAACGGCCAGCGCAGAAGTCCCGGGATCGATCCTGGGCAGGATCCAGAGGCTGATCCGGGAGCGGGCGGAGCGCCGCCGCGACCTCGACCGCCTGCTCCAGGAGATCCTCGCCCAGGCCGCCGTAACCCCGACCCGGCAGCGCTTCGTCGAGATAGGCGAGGAACAGGGCCTGGCCGGCGGTCCCCCTCCCCAGGGAGAACTCGGGATCTGGACCGAAGGGGGAGATCAGGGACGCCGTGGCGGCGAGATCGGCAGCGATCGCCTCCACCGCTTCCAGGGCGGCTGCGGCGAGGTCGCCGGACAGCAGGGGGCTCCAGGCACGGGCAGTCGTCATCATCGAGCTCCATGGCAAAGGCCGGAGCGGACTCGCGTCCAGGTCGGCATCGCCGGTCACTTCCTTCAACTCTCGGATGGTCTGGAAACAAATTGTCTCACAAACCGGGCTCCATTTCTTTGCAAGCTTGCGTCCCTTCTTCTCCTACGAGCCTCCTGGGACGTTCATCTAGAAGAAGCGCCGAACCGGGGCGAAATCGGTCATCGCCGGCGCCGGCCAACTGATATCCTTGCCGCCATGCGCCGGCTTCATCTGACGACCGGCGGTGAGAGCCATGGACCCGGCCTCACCGCGATGCTCACCGGACTGCCCGCGGGACTGCGGGTGGACTTCGACCTGCTGGCCCGCGACCTCGCCCGTCGCCAGCACGGCTTCGGCCGCGGGCGCCGCATGCAGATCGAGAAGGACACCGCCGAGATCCGCGGCGGCGTGCGGGGGGGCGAGACCCTGGGCTCCCCCCTGGTCCTCTGGATCCAGAACCGCGACTACGTGAGCTGGGAAAAGATCATGGGTCCCGAGACCGTCGACCCCCATCTCGTGGAGACCCGACGCCTCAAGTCGCCGCGGCCGGGGCACACCGACCTCGCCGGGGGGATCAAGTACCAGCGGCGGGACCTGCGCGACATCCTCGAGCGCGCCTCCGCCCGCGAGACCACCGCCCGCGTCGCCGCCGGCGCCTTCGCCCGCATGCTGCTCGCCGAGTTCGGGATCGACATCCGTAGCGGCGTCCGCTCCCTGGGCCCGATCGGCGCCGACGCACCGGTCCCCTCCTGGGACGACCTTCTGAACGTCGACGAGACCTCGCCGCTACGGGCGATCGACCGCGCGCTGGAGCCCGAGATGGTCCGCCTCGTCGAGCGCGCCAAGGAGGAGGGGGACACGCTGGGGGGCGCGGTGACGGTGATCGCCCGCGGGGTCCCCCCGGGGCTCGGCTCGCACGTGCAGTGGGACGAGAAGCTCGACGGCCGCCTCGCCCAGGCGATCCTCTCGATCCACGCCGTCAAGGCGGTGGAGATCGGCGCTGGCGTCACCGCCGCCGCCGGCTTCGGCAGCGCCGCCCACGACGCCATCGAGCGCACCGCCGACGGCCGCTGGAGCCGACCCACCAACCGCGCCGGCGGCCTGGAGGGGGGCGTCACCAACGGCGAGGACGTGGTGATCACCGCCTACAAGAAGCCGATCGCCACCCTCCGCAAGGGACTGCCGAGCGTCGACCTCGACACCCTGGAGGCGCGCACCTCGCAATATGAGCGTAGCGACGTCACCGCGCTCCCCGCCGCCGGCGTCATCGCCGAGGCGATGATGGCCCTGGTGCTGGCCGACGCCCTATTGGAGAAGCTGGGCGGGGACTCGATGGCCGAGGTCAAGGCGCACTGGGAGGCAACGGCCGCGCAGCAGCGGGCGTGGCCCAACTGATTTTGGATTTGCGATTTTGGATTTTGGATTGGGGACGAAGGATCCGCCCGGCCCTCAATCCAAAATCCAAAATCTAAAATCCAAAATCCATCCCCTACTTCTCAGACGCCGCCTTCGCCGCCAAAAACCGCCAGCCCGGCTCCCGCCGCTCGTTCTCCATCTGCCGGCGGCGGGCGCGCAGGACGTCGGTGCGGGTGCAGATGCCGACCAGCCTGCCGGCGGAGATCACCGGCAGATGCTCGACCTCCTCCTCCAGGAGGAGCTGAAGGGCACGGAAGACCGTGTCCTCGGGCGTCACCGAAACCACGTCCAGGCTCGCCACGGCGGTGAGCGGCTCGGCGTCTCCGGCCGGGCGGCTCAGCAGGTCGCCGCGGGCGACGATGCCCACGCACTTCCCCGCCGCGTCCACCAGCGGGTAGGCGCCGTGGCGCCCGGACTCCAGCCTGCGGCGGGCGTCCCCTACTGTGGCGTCCCCGGGGAGGGTGTCGACCTGGCGGCTCATCACGTCCGCCACCAGCGTCGTGCGCAGCACGTCCACCTCGTACTCGGTGCTCACCCGCAGGCCGCGCCGGAAGAGCTTCTCGGTCATCAGCGTCTCGCGCATCAGGGCGCCGGCGATCAGGTCCGCCACCACCGCCGCCAGCATCATGGGGACGATGATCTGGTAGTCGCGGGTCAGCTCGAAGAGGAAGACGATCGCCGTGAAGGTGGCGCGGGTGGAGGCGCCGAAGGTCGCGGCCATCCCTACCACCGCGAAGGCGCCGGGGGAGATCCCGAGGCCGGGGACGGCCGCCAGGGCGAGCGAGCCGACCAGGCTGCCGAAGGAACCGCCGATCAGCAGCAGCGGCGCCAGCGTCCCCCCCGAGGTGCCCGAGCCCAGGGCGATCCACCAGGCCACCAGCTTGGCGATTGCCAGCACGGCGATCAACCCGATCGCCAGCCGGTCGTTGAGCACGTCGCCGATCGCGTCGTAGCCGACGCCCAGGGCGCGCGGCACCAGCAGGCCGACGGCCGAGAAGCCGAGCGCGCCGATCACCGGGTGCCAGAAGTCCGATACCGGCAGCCGGCGGAAGCCGTCCTCGACCAGGAAGAGCCCCTTGCTCACCACCACCGCCAGCAGGCCGCAGGCGACCCCCAGCACCACGAACCAGGGGAGGATCGCGAGGCCGGCGTAGTCGTGCGCCGGCACCGCGAACAGCGGCCCCGAGCCGAACAGCGCCGAGTGGATCCCCGCCGCCACGCTCGCCGCCACCACCAGCGGCACGAACGCCCGGGTCGAGAACTCGAACAGCAGCAGCTCGATCGCCAGCACCACCGAGGCGAGCGGCGCGCCGAAGGTGGCCGACATGCCCGCCGCCGCGCCGCAGGCGAGCAGGATCTTGCGCTCCGCCGGCGAGACGTGGAGCACCTGCCCCACCAAGGACCCCAGAGCGCCGCCGGTGACGATGATCGGCCCCTCGGCGCCGAACGGTCCGCCGGTGCCGATGGCGACCGCCGCCGACAGCGGCTTGGCCAGCGCCGCCCGCGGCGAGATCCGGCTCTGCCGCAGCAGCACCGCCTCCATCGTCTCCGGGATGCCGTGGCCGCGGATCACCGGCGACCATTTCGCCAGCAGCGACACCAGCAGCGCTCCCACCACCGCCGCCGCCACGATCCAGGGGCTGGCCGCCAGCGTCCTGAACGACGGCAGCTCCCAGCCGTAGCGGTGGAACAGGGCGAAGTTGGTCAGCAGTCCGATCAGGTGCAGGAGGACCCAGGCCGCGCCGCCCCCCGCCGCTCCGAGCAGGGCGGCGAGAATCGACAGAAAGAGCAGTCTCCTGGGTGAGGTCTGGGCGTGCACGGGAATCTCCTCCGGACATTGTGAAGAGCAGCGCGAAGAACACCGCGAACAATATCGCGACACGATGAAGATAGCACGCCGGATGGATGCGTTACACTTGCGGCATGACTCGCGATCTGGATGACGCCGACTATCGGCGCCTTCTTCAATTCCGGATCGGCTTGCGCCGTTTCCTGCACTGGAGCGAGGAGCAGGCCGAGCGGGCGGGGTTGACGCCGGCCCAGCATCAGCTCCTGCTCGCCATCCGCGGGCACGAGGGGGAGCCGGGCCCCACCATCGGCGATGTCGCGGGCTACCTGCTGCTGCGCCACCACAGCGCGGTGGGGCTGGTCGACCGGGCCGAAAAGGCGGGGCTGGTGCAGCGGCTCGAGGACGCGGGGGACCGCCGGGTCGTCCGCCTGCGCCTGACCCCGCTCGGCGCCGGTATGCTCCAGCAGCTCTCGGCGGCGCATCTCGAGGAGATCCAGCGGCTCACTCCCCGCATCCAGGAGCTCTCCCAGGGTCTCGAGCCGTAAGCTCTGCCGGGAAGAAGTCCACCCTCCCGGATAGTTTTGGCCGTCAGGCGGAGTTATTTGTTTACAGGAGTCTCCCAGAGAGACAGGAGTTTCATTTCCATGCTCTCAGTGAATCGCTCTTATGCTCTTCCCTTCCTGCCGCTGATCGCGGCGCTCGCCACCCTCGCGGCGTTCCAGGGCGGCCCGGCGCGGGCCCAGCAGGCCTCCTCCAAAAAAGAAACGGAACCGGCGCCGGCGACGCCCCCCTGCGAAAAGCAGGAGGGCAAGCCGTGCGTCCCGCCCGCGGAGCCGGCGCCCAAGGTGCGGCAGATCCACGTCGTCACCCAGAACATCTTCGACCCCGGCAAGCCGGGCGAGGACCGGCTCATCTTCCGGCTCGCCAACAAGTTCCACTTCGTCACCCGGCCGGAGGTCATCGATCGCCAAGTGCTGCTCAGGCCGGGCGACGTCTATTCGCCGGAAGAGGCGGCGGAGTCCGAGCGCATCCTGCGCAAGAACCGCTATCTCTACGACGCCAAGATCCGTCCCATCCCGACCGGCGACGGCAGGGTCGACCTCGACGTCGTCACCCGCGACGTCTGGACCCTCCAGGGGGGCGTCGGCTTCCGCCGCTCGGGGGGCGCCAACGACATCCACTTCGAGATCCAGGACGTCAACTTCCTCGGCGCCGGCAAGGCGATCTCGCTGCAGCACGAGAGCACGGTGGACCGCACCAGCAACCTGTTCACCTACGACGATCCCAACCTGCTCGGCAGCCACGGCCGGCTCGGCCTCGCCTACTCCGACAACAGCGACGGCTCGCTCAAACAGCTCGCGCTGGAACGGCCGTTCTATTCACTCGATACGCGCTGGGCTCTGGGCGTCCAGGCCACCCTCGACGACCGGGTCGACCCGCTCTACAGCCGCGGCCACGTCTTCGACCGCTTCCAGCACCAGCAGGACGTCTTCGGGGTCTACGCCGGCTTCTCCCCGGGGCTCGAGAACCGCAGCACCCACCGCTGGCTCACCGGCTTCAGCGTCGAGCGCGACCGCTTCTCCCCCGCCGCGGGCTACGATGCTCCGGCCCTGCTGCCCGGGGATCGCACCCTGGCCTACCCCTGGATCGGCTACGAGTACCTGCAGGACGGCTACTTCACCGAGCGCGACCTCGATCGCATCCAGAGGACCGAGGACGTCAACGTCGGCCGGCAGCTCCACCTCCGGCTCGGCTACTCCTCGACCGCCTGGGGCGGGATCCTGAACAGCTTCGTCACCGACATCGGCGCCGGCATCGGCTGGCGGCCGAGCCCGCGGCAGCTCATCCTCACCTCACTCCAGGGGGGCGGCCGCTTCGGCAACGGCGGCACGGAGAACCTGCTGATCGGGGGGAGCGTCCGGTACTACCTGCGCGATTTCGGGGACAACCTCTTCTACGCCGCCATCGGCGGCGACGTCAGCCACGAGCTCGACCCCGAGCGCCAGCTCCTGCTGGGGGGCGACACCGGGCTGCGCGGCTACCCCCTGCGCTACCTGCAGGGGGATCACCGCGTGCTGCTCACCCTCGAGCAGCGGTTCTTCAGCGGCCGCGAGCTCTTCCACCTCGTGCACTTCGGGGCCGCCGCCTTCTTCGACGCCGGCTCGGCCTGGTTCGAGGACGGCGACGGCAAGGTGGCCGCCGACCGCAAGCTGCTCAAGGACATCGGCCTCGGCCTGCGGATCGGCTCCAGCCGCTCCTCGCGCGGCTCGATGATCCACCTCGACCTCGCCTTCCCGCTGGACGGCGACCCCTCGATCAAGCGCATGCAGTGGCTGGTCTCGACCAGCGACACCTTCTGAGCCCGTCTTCCTACGACGCGGCCCCCATCGGCACGCCAGCCATCAGGGGGTCGCGCGCCACCACTCCGAACGCCCGCAGCACGTAGTCGCAGACGAAGATCTCCTGCACGGCGACGCCGGTCAGCTTGCAGACGATGCGCTCGCGGTCCGAGGTGCGGCCCGGCTGCCCCTGGTCGGCGGCGGTCAGCACGTCGCCGATCTCGGCGTCGATGCGGTGGGCGTCGAACAGCCCGTCGCGGATGCCATGACCGATCTCGGCCAGGATCTCGTTCTGCGAACGGCTGTCGACGTAGACCTTGTCGGCCCTGAGGAGGGTCTCCGGGTCGAGCTCGCGCTTGAAGATCGAGTCCGCCCCCATGCCGATGACCAGCACCCCCTCGGGCAGCCACTCGCCGCGCACGATGGGCTCGTTGGCGTAGGTGGCGGTCACCACGATGTCCGCCGGGCGGGCCACCTCCTCGGCGTGGCTCTTCGCCTCCACCGTGAGGTCGGGGCGGCTGGCCCGCAGCCCCTCGGCGAACCGCCGCACGTGGTCGGGAGTGCGCCCCCAGACCAGCACCTTGCGGATGCCGGGGCAGGCGTGGAGGACGGCGTCGGTCTGCAGCCGCGCCTGCGCCCCCGAGCCGTAGATCCCCAGGATCTCGGAGTCCGGCCGGGCGAGCGCCTCGGCGGCCACGGCGCCGGCGGCGGCGGTGCGGAGCTGGGTGATCCACGCCCGGTCCTCGATCACCGCCAGAGGCTCGCCGTCGAGGGCGCTGAAGATCACGATCACCCCGTTGATCGACGGGCTCGGCGGCGTCCGCCGGGTGTTCTCCGGGAAGGTGGAGGCGACCTTGACCAGGCAGAAGTCGAACGGCTCGACGTGACCCGTCTTGATGTGCAGGGCCCCTTCCTTGCGGCTCGGCATCTCCAGGTGCTGGACGGGCGGGATGTTGGCCCGGCCCTGCGAATAGCTCTTGAACGCCTGACGGACCGGCTCGATGGCATCTTCCAGCCGGACCAGACGCCGGATCTCGTCATACGTGATGGTCTTGATCGCCAAGACAGTACCCCCTTATGCGCTGTGCCGCGCTCAGACGTTTCTCCCCGCCTCTATAGGTGCCGGCCGGGGGGAAGAGCGGGACCGGCCTTACAATGGCCCAGGACATGGCCCCCCCTCCCCTCTCGATCGTCATCCCGACGCATGACACCCGGGAGCTGACCCTGCGCTGCCTGGATTCGCTCTTCGCCTCGCCGCTGCCGGGGATGGAGGTGATCCTGGTGGACGACGCGAGCCGGGACGGCACCGCGGCGGCAGTGCGGGAGCGGTATCCGGAGGTGGTCGTGCTGCGCAACGAGGAGCCGGCCCGCTTCACCGGTTCGGCCAACCGCGGCCTGGCGCGGGCGGAGGGGGAGCTCCTCCTGCTCCTCAACAGCGACACCGAGGTCCTTCCCGGAGGTCTCGAAGAGCTGGCCGGGATCTTCGCGCGCCAGCGCTGGCTGGGGATCGCGGGCGCCCTGCTCCACTATCCCGACGGCTCGCCGCAATGGAGCGGCGGCCGGCAGCCGTCGCTGTCCTGGTTCTTCGCCCTGTCGAGCGGCCTCCCGGCGCTGCTCGCCAGACTGCCGCTCTACCGGCGGGCCAAGCCTCTCGACACGGCCGGGCCGCGCACCGTCGACTGGGTGACCGGAGCGGCGATGACCTTCCGGCGCAAGGTCTGGAAGGCGGCGGGCCCGCTCGACGAGGGGTTCCGCTTCTACGCCCAGGACCTCGATTTCTGCGTGCGCGTCCGCCGGGCCGGCTGGTGGGTGCAGGTGCGGCCGGAATTCCGGGTGCTCCACCATCACGGCGCGACGATCGGCCGCGACGCCGGCGCCCGCCGGCATCAGCACTTGGAGCTGCTCTGGAGCGACCTCCTGCGCTGGGCCCGCAAGCACCGCGGCGCCCGCTGGGCCGCCCGGGCCGAGGCCGCGCTGCGCGCCGGCGCCCGCCTGCGCCTCGCCGCCCACGGGATCGCCGGACCGTTCGCGGGGGCCGCGGCGCGCGCGGCCTGGCGGCAGGACGACGGGGTGGCGCGCGGGGCGCTGGCGGCCCTCCGCCGGCCTGCCGCTTGCCATCCTCCCCCATAGAGTGTAGAAAGCCGTCCGGTCCTCTGGACGAACCCCTATGCGAGAAATCTACCGTTACCGCGATCTCATCTTCGCCCTCGTGGCCCGCGAGCTGAAAGTCCGTTACCGGCGCTCGGCCATCGGCTTCACCTGGACCATGCTGCAGCCGCTGCTGATGATGCTGGTGCTGCAGGTGGTCTTCAGCTCGCTCTTCCGCTTCAAGCTCGACGAGGGCACCAACAATTATCCGGTCTACGCCCTCTGCGGCATCCTGTTCTGGAACTTCTTCAGCCAGAGCATCGTCGCCTCGATGAACAGCCTGCGGGGGAACTCGCCGATCCTGCGCAAGCTGCCGGTGCCGAAGGAGGTCTTCCCGCTGGCGACCGTCATCTCGGGAGTGATCAACCTCGTCCTGGCGCTGGTGCCGCTGATGCTGCTCCTGCTCGTCACCCATCACCCGATGACGCCCGCGCTGCTGTTCCTGCCGGTGTCGATCCTGCTCGCCGGGCTGTTCACCCTCGGCGCGGGACTGCTGCTGTCGCCGCTCGCGGTCTTCTTCAGCGACGTCGTGGAGATGATCGGCGTGCTGCTCTCGATCCTCATGTACCTGACGCCGATCTTCTATCCGATGAAGATCCTCGAGAACTCCCCCTATCTGCCCTTGGTCCGCTTCAACCCGGTGCGCTCCATCCTCGAGGTCTTCCGCGATCCGATCTTCCGCGGCAAGGTGCCCCCCCTGACCCACCTGAGCGTCTGCTTCGGCATCGCGCTGGCGGCGCTCCTCCTCGGCGCCTGGGCCTTCCGCCGCAGCAGCGACCGCATTCCGTTCTACATCTGATGATGGACGATCTCAGCATCCGCCTGGAGACGATCTCCCTCTGCTACCGGCTGGCCAAGCAGAGGGTCCCCTCGATCAAGGAGTACGCCATCCACTTCCTGCGCGGCTCGCTCTCCTACGAGCAGCTCTGGGCGCTGCGCGACATCGATCTCACCGTGCGGCGCGGCGAGACGGTGGGGATCGTCGGGCGCAATGGCGCCGGCAAGAGCACGCTGCTGAAGGTGATCTCCAAGGTCCTCAAGCCGACCAAGGGGAACGCCCGGATCAACGGCCGGGTCGCCCCCATCCTGGAGCTCGGCAGCGGCTTCGACTACGAGCTGACCGGCCTCGAGAACGTCTACCTGAACGCGCTCCTGCTCGGCCACACCAAGCGGGAGATCGACGCCAAGGTGGACGAGATCGTCGACTTCAGCGGCCTCGGCGACTTCATCCGCTCCCCTCTGCGCAACTACTCCTCCGGCATGCAGGCCCGCCTCGGCTTCTCGATCGCCACCGCCTGGGTGCCGGACATCCTGATCCTCGACGAGGTGCTCTCGGTGGGGGACGCCACCTTCACCAGCCGTTGCGAGGAGCGGATCCGCAGCTTCCACGACTCCGGCGCCACGGTGCTCATCGTCTCCCACGCCATCCAGGCGATCCTCAAGAACTGCACCCGCTGCATCTGGCTCGACGACGGCGAGATGAAGGCCGACGGCGACGCTTTGGAGGTCGTCAATCTCTACCTGCGGGAACATGGCACGGAGCCCGGCGAGCACGCCGGCGGCCGCGTCCCCACGGCGTCGTAAACCTCCGTTTTCTGCTGCGAAACCCGCTTCCCCCATCATCCCCCTGCCGATCTTTGATGCGTCCCTTTCCGGGGCGCTGCCGCCCCCTCCAGGGATGATGCGACCCCCGCTGTTCCTGATGCGTATTTCCCGGTTTTTGCTGCGTCCCTCTCGGGACTCGAATCGCCCCTCTACTTTTTTGATGCGTCCCTATAGAAGTTCGCATCAAATATCCAGCGAGATGGTGTGAAACCCAAAATGGCCACATCATCCCCTCAATGGGCCGTGACGGCCCCCTGAAGGGACGCAGCAAATCTTCATGAATTCACATCAAAGCAGGCTGTCGCCTCCTCCGCCCACAGCATCCGGCAGGCCGCCCTCGCTCTATTCGCAGCAAAATCTCGGTGCTATGATGCGTACAACTCGGTATTCACATCAGAAAGACGGGGAACTCATGAGCGCCGAGCTCTCTTTGCAGCAAATCATGGCCAGCCTGGAGGCGCGGATCGCGTTTCACCGCGAGCGGGAGGCAGTCGCCGCCCGGCAGGAGGCGGTCTTCCGCGAGCAGAGGGCCGCCCACGCCGCCGAGTTGGAGGCGCTGACGCGGAATCTGGAGGAGCTGAAGGCGGCCACGGCGACCGCCGTCGAGCTCGCCAGCCGCCCCACCCCACCCAGCGCCCCGTTCCTGGGGCCCGATCCGGACGCCGGACGCCGGCTCAAGCTCCCCGGCATGGTGGCGAGGGTCCTCGAAGGCATGCCCGCCGGCGAGCCGTTCGGGACCGCCGCGGTCACGGCCGAGCTCAACCGGCGCTACCGGGAGCGGCTGCGGCGGCCGGTGCCGACGCGGCTGGTCTCGATCGTCCTGCGCCGGATGCTCGACGCCGGCGGCCTGCGCTCCGTCCGCGAGGGGCGGCCGCACCACGAGGCGCTGTACGCGCGGCCTTGAGCGAACGCCGCCGTCACTCCCCTCAGGCCCGCGTCGACGCGCAGCTCCCGGGCTCGCTTCCATTAATAATTTGATATATGCTATATTATGAATAGCGAGAGGTTCGGGGGAGCAGACACTCCTCCTTCCTGCCGGCGGAGCAGGGATCTGCCGCCTGGGGGACTCGCGGTTCACCGTGATCCCATAACCGGTTGCCAAGGAGAATGCAGATGAAGAAAATCGACGTGATCCGTGCCTGGCGTGACGAGGAGTATCGCGACAGCCTCACCGAGCAGGAGCGGTCCAGCCTGCCTGAGAATCCCGCTGGAATGGCGACGGTGGACGACTCCGCCCTGCGCAGCGTCGGCGGCGCGGTGTCCATCGGTTGCACGACGACCTTCGTGTCTTCCTGTGTCAAGCCCGGCCAGCAGTGCCCGTAAACGGGCGCCCCTGACCCCTTGAATGGGCGGGCCTCCGGGTCCGCCCACCCCAACTCCACCCCTTCGCGAGAGGCACCCACGGAATCGATGCACGAGATCTTCGCGGCCGCAGACTGGTTCGAGGCCCTGACGCTCGCGGAACGTGCGGCTCTCCTCGGCCCCGACGCCGGCGCGGTCCTGCCTCCGGAGCGGAGCGAGCGCGCGGCACGGAAGGCGAGCCGGTGGCGGAACGAATCGGAGCTGCTCGACGACCGGCTCTTCGCCCGGCGCTTGGCCCTCGACGGACTGACGCCGGACCGTTTCCTGCGCGTTCTGGCCACGCCCGCCACGGACCTGCGCCAGCACGCGGCCGTCCCTCCCGGCTGGCTGCGGCTCTTGGCGCGGATCTACTCCCAGCCCAGCCCTCCCCTGCCCGCCGAGACCGAGGATGGCGGCGGCCTCGGCATCCTCGAGCTGCTGCGCCCGCTGATCGCGGACGCCCATGCCCGCGTCCTAGAAGGGCTGCGGCGGATCGCGGCCGGGGCGCCAGGGCTCTGCGCGCCGGAAGATCTCGCCGTGGCCCTCCTGGCGACCCTGATCCGGCGGCTCCGCTGGGCGAGCGAGAGAGCCCTCGCCCTGGAGCTCCACGCCAGCCGCCTCGAAGGGAGACTGCGGGGAGATACCCCGGAGGAGCGGTTCCGGAGCTTCGTCGACACGCTGCGCCAGTCTGACAGCGCCCTGGAGATCCTGCGGCGCTACCCGGTCCTGGCCCGCGACGCCTGCCGGCATGCCGATCAGTGGGTGGAGACGAGCCTGGAGATGATGGAACGCTTCGCGGCGGACCGGGAGGAGATCGTCCACCGGCTCGGCGCCGGAGAGGATCCGGGCCCCCTGGCCACCGCATCGACCGGCCTCAGCGACCGCCACGGCGGCGGGCGCTCGGTGGCCATCCTCTCCTTCGCCTCAGGGCTCCAGGTCGTCTACAAGCCAAAATCACTGGCCGTCGACGTCCATTTCCAGACGCTCGTCGCCTGGCTCGGCGAGCGGGGGTGCGACCCGCCCCTTCGCCGTCTCGCGGTCCTCGACCGCGGCGACTATCGCGGCGGCTACGGGTGGGTGGAGCACGTCGCCGCCCGCCCCTGCGAGACGCCGGAGGAGGCGGAGCGCTTCCACGAGCGGCAGGGCGCCTGGGCGGCCCTGTTCTATGCCCTGGAGGCGACCGACTTTCATCACGAGAATCTGATCGCCGAGGGGGAGCATCCGGTCCCCATCGACCTCGAGACCCTGTTCCAGCCCGCCCTCGCCGAACCGGCCGCCGCCGGCGCCGGGTACCTGCCCACGGCCCAGACGGTGCTCAACAGCGGCCTGCTCCCCCGGCGGTTCTGGTCCACCGCCGGGCAGGGGGGGCTCGACCTGAGCGGCATGGGAGCGGCCGGCGGCCAGACGCTCGAGGTCCGGCGCATTGCCGGCGACGGAACGGACCAGATGCGCTGGGCCCGCCAGGAGACCCGGATGGCGGCCGGCCCCAACGTCCCCACCTTGCGCGGCGAGCCGTTGTCGCTGTGGGAGCATGGCGAGAGCCTCCAGCGCGGCTTCCGCTCGATGTACCGGCTGCTGGTCCGCCATCGCGAGGAGCTCCTCGCTCCCGGGGGACCGCTGTCGCCGTTCGCGGGGCTGCCGGTCCGGACGCTGCTGCGCGGCACCAGCGTGTACGCCCACCTGCTGCACGCGGGCCATCACCCCGACTACCTGCAAAATGCCCTCGACCGCGACCGGCTTCACGACCGGCTCTGGCTGGACGCGGTGGCCTACCCGCCGCTGCGGCGGGCGTTGCCGGCCGAGCGGGAGGACCTGGCCGCTGGTGACGTGCCCCGCTTCGAAACCCTGCCCACCTCGACCGACCTGCTCCATCCGGGAGGGGAACGGATCCCGGGCTTCTTCGCGACGTCCGGATGGGATCTCGTCCAGGCCCGTCTGCGGACGATGGACGAGGGGGACCTGGAACGGCAGGACTGGCTCGTGCGGGCAGCCATCGAGGCCACCCGCTCTCTCGACGAGCGCTGGACCTGGGCGGCCACCAGCCTGCCGGAGGCCGGAACCGCCGCCAGCCCTGAGCGGTTTCTGGCGGCCGCCCGGAAGATCGGCGACCGCCTGTCGCGGCTGGCCATCGAGCAGGGCGAGTTGGTGACCTGGTTCCACCTCGACCTGCGGCCGGATGGCTGGCTCCTGGAGCCCATACCGGTCAGCCTCTACAACGGTCTTGCCGGCATCTCCCTCTTCCTCGCCCACCTCGGGCGTCTCGCGGGAGAGGAGCGCTACGATCGCCTGGCGCGGCTCGCCCTCGGCACGGCCCGGCAGCGGCTCGTGGCCGACCCCGGCGCGCTGGTCCAGGTCGGCGCTTTCAGCGGCTGGGGCGGTCTCGTCTATGCCTTTACGCACCTGGGTCTGTTGTGGGAGGAGCCCGGCCTGCTCGCCGAGGCGGAGGAGCTGGCGGCGAGGATGCCCGCCGTCGAGAACGACGAGGCCTTCGACCTGATCGCCGGCGCCGCGGGGGCCCTGGCCGCCCTCCTGGCCCTCCACCGCCATCGCCCCTCCCGGGCGGTCCTGGAGGTCGCGGTCCGCTGCGGCGAGCGCCTTCTCGCCGGCGCCGTCGTCGACGAGCGCGGCCATGGCTGGCCTTCCGACAAGAGCGTGGGCGGACGGCCGCTCACCGGTTTCAGCCACGGCACGGCCGGCATCGCCTGGGCCCTCGCCCAGCTCGCCCGCGTCAGCGGCGAGGAGCGGTTCCGCGACGCGGCGCGCGCCGCCCTCCGCTACGAGCGGAGCTGGTTCGACCCGGAGCGCGGCAACTGGCCCGACCTGCGGGAGGATCGCGAGACCCCGGAGGGACGGACCTTCCTCCATGCCTGGTGTCACGGGGCGCCGGGGATCGGGCTCGGGCGGATCAGCCTCCTGACCAGTCTCGACGATCCGGAGCTGCGCTCCGAGATCCGGGCCGCGGTACGGTCCACCCTGGCGGAGGGGTTCGGCTTCAACCACTCCCTCTGTCATGGCGACCTGGGCAACCTCGAGCTCATCCGCGAGGCGGGCCGGGTCCTGGGGGACGGGGAGCTGACCGCCGAGGCCGGCCGGCTGGCCGCCCGCATCCTCACGGGTATCGAGGATGGCGGCCCCCGTTGCGGCACCAGCACCCGGACCGAGAGCCCCGGGCTGATGGCCGGCCTCGCCGGGATCGGCTACGGCCTGCTCCGGGCCGCCTGGCCGGACCGCGTGCCCTCCGTTCTGCTGCTGGAGACGCCGGATTGAGGCGATACTTTCCTCGCCCTATGGGGCGGGGCGAGGGCGGGGACGAGCCCCGTGCTTGCGTTCAGAATTGCCGCTTGTCAGAAATATCCAATCTCTGCTATATTCCCGACCTGAATTGAAAAGTGTACCGGGCGGGCAACGGGACCATCGGAATTCTCTTCTGCCGGAAAGGGTTGTACACTCTGAAGCAGACGACCCCTGACTGGTCCCACGGCGTCTTGCGAGACAAGGCGTTCTACATCTGGAGGAATACTCGCGAGATGATGGGAAAGCCAACCTCCGTCGATACTTCTTTCGCTCTAGGGAAAGCGCTCCGCCTCCCTTCCGCCCTGCTGGTCCTCGTCCTCGTCGCCCTCTACTCCGCCAACGCTCCGCAGGCCTCCACCGCTCAGAGCGTTCCGCAGCCGCAGGCCGCCGTGACGGCACCGGCGCCGACCGCGCCCGCCGTTGCGCCTGAGGCTTCCACTGAAACCTCTGCAACCGCGGTGCCCGCGGTCTTCTCCAGGAACAAGGCCCAGGGGCTCTCCCCGAAGGTCCTCGCGATGGCGCTCGACGCGGTCTCCGCCGCTCGCGCCCGCGGCATCTCCGGCCGGGACGACCGGCTGACGGTCATCGACTACTCCCTCCCCTCGACCCAGCCGCGGATCTGGGTGCTCGACACCGAGCGGGGGAAGGTGCTGTACCACGGGCTGGTGGCCCACGGCGCCGGCAGCGGCGACAAGTACGCCAGCCACTTCTCGAACGTCAACGACAGCCGGGCCACGAGCCTCGGCCTGTTCCTGACCGGCGACACCTACGAAGGGGGCAACGGCTACTCGCTCAAGCTCCTGGGTCTGGACCCGGGTGTCAACGATCTCGCCGAGATGCGGCACATCGTGATGCACGGCGCCTGGTACGTCAGCGACGAGCACGCCCGGCAGTTCGGCATGATCGGCCGGAGCTGGGGCTGCCCGGCGCTCGCCCAGACGGACGCGCAATCGGTGATCGACACCATCAAGGGCGGCACCTTCGTCTACTCCTACGCCGCCTCCGCGGCCCCGAGCGTGCTGCGCGCCTCCTACCGCACGGCTTCCGTGGGCAACCGCGCGTCCTCCCGGACCTCCTCGGTGACGCGCCACTCCTCCTCCCGCTCCCGTGTCGCCGTGAGCCGGCACAAGGCGAAGCGGGCCGTGACCCGGATCGCCAAGGCCCCGGTCCGTACCTCGCCGGCGTTCAGGACGACCCGAGCGACGCGCTGAGCCCGGTTCCATAGGGGCGCCCCTGGGTGGGCGCCCTTTTCCTCCCTTCGATTTCCTGCCTTCCATCGCCTCCGGCTGGCCCGGCGTTTGCTTCTACAAACCCACAGCAGCATGCAGGCCGCCGGTTGGGATTTTTCGCGATGCGGAGCTCTATCTCTCAAGGAGCACCCCTCTTCGGCGCCCTCGCGCTGGCCGCCAGCCTCTGCTTCGCCTGCGCGTCCAAATCCCCTGGAGAAAAGCTGCTCGACGCCGCCCAGCCGGCCGCCTCCTGGATCGCCACCCTGCGGATGACCGGCGAACGGTGGAACGCCAACAGCGTTCCGGCCTCGTTCGTGAGAGCGACGGTCGACAAGGCGCGCGACGAGCTCGCCGGCGTGGCGGAGGAAGCGAAGAAATCCCCGGTTCCAGCCGAGGTAAAACTCCCGCTGCAGCGCCTGATGACCGAGGCCCGGGCCGCGGGGGCGGGCCTCGAGCGAGCCGTGAAGGCGGGCGACCGGCCGGCGGTGGCGCGGCAGGTCGATCGGCTGGCCGCGCTCGCGGGTGAGCTCGCGGCGTGGCAGGCGGGGCAGGAAGGGCGGGCGCCATGAACATGAAGAAGGCGGCGACCCTGGCGCTCGGCATCCTCACCAGCGTCGGCGGCTTTTTCGACGTTGGGGCGATCGCGACCAGCGCCCAGGCCGGAGCCCTCTTCCGCTACCAGCTCCTCTGGGCGCTCGCTCTCGGGACGATCCTGGTGGTCTTCCTGGTCGAGATGTCCGGCCGCTTCGCCGCCGTCACCCGCCAGGCCCTGCCGGACGCCATCCGCCAGCAGTTCGGCTTCACCTCCTGGCTCGTGCCGTTCGCCGTCCTGACGCTCATCCACTTCCTCACCCTCGGCGCCGAGATCGGCGGCATCTGCTTCGCCCTCCACCTGCTGACCGGGCTGCGGGTCTCGTTCTGGGCGCTCCCGGTGGCGGCCCTGGTCTGGCTCTTCCTCTGGCGTTCGACCTTCAGCGCGATCGAGAACAGCACGGCGCTGCTCGGCCTGATCACCCTGGCGTTCGTGGTGGCGGCCTGGCGCTACCACCCGCCCATGGGCCAGGTGCTGGCCGGCCTGCTGCCCTCCCTCCCCCACCACGAGCCGGCGCGCTACTGGTACATCGCCGTCGGCCTCCTGGGGGCGGTGATCTCCCCCTACCTCTTCTATTTCTACTCCTCGGGAGCGGTCGAGGACGAATGGGACGAGTCCTACGTCGGCGTCAACCGCGGGGTGGCGGCGATCGGCATGGGCTTCGGCAGCGTCATCTCGGTGGGAGCGATCGTCGTCGCCGCCGTGGTGCTCGCCCCGCGCGGCATCCAGGTGGACGACTACCACCAGGCGGCCCTGATGCTCACCCAGGTCTTCCCCTTCTGGGGGTTCGCCCTGTTCGCGGTCTCGATGGGGATCGCCTGCCTGGGAGCGGCGGTCGAGCTCTCGCTGGCGATGGCCTATACCCAGGCCCAGACGTTCGGCTGGAACTGGGGGGAGGACCTCGATCCACGGGAGGACGCCCGCTTCTGCCTGACCTATACGGTCGCGATCCTGGCGGCGGCGCTGCTCATCCTGTTCGGCGTCGATCCGCTCAAGCTGACCCTGCTCTCGATGGCGATCAACGCGGCCGTGCTGCCGTTCGTGGCCCTCCCCTTCCTGCTGCTGATGAACGACCGCAAGCTGCTGGGCAAGCACGCCAACGGCTGGATCTCGAACTCCGTCACCATCCTGACCCTGGTGGTCGCGATCGTCCTCGCCGCCGTCTCGATTCCGTTGATGTTCCTGGGGGGCTGATGAAGAAGAAGCTGCCGGATGAGCTGGAGCTGGCCCGGGACCTCCTCGACAAGCAGGTGGTCGACCGCGACGAGACCAAGATGGGGCGGGTCGACGGCCTAGTGCTGGAGCTGCGCGAGGGGAAGCCGCCACGGGTCGATCACCTCGAGATGGGTTCCTCCGTCCTGGCGCGGCGCCTCGGTCCGCGGATCGAGCGCTGGGTGAGCGCCTTCCGTCAGCGGATCGGCGTGCAGAAAGCCGGGCGCTACCGCGTGCCCTGGGAGAAAGTCCAGGAGATCGTCCCCTACCAGGTGAAGCTCGACGTCAAGGTGGACGAGACCCCCGCCTTCGCCTGGGAGCACTGGCTGCGCGACCACGTGATCGCCCACATCCCGCGCGGGCTCAAGGGGAAGACGGATTGAAGACGGTCCGCTTCGAGCTGCTGCTCGGCCGCGTGGTGCGGGACCCCGACGGCAAGAAGGCCGGGAGGATCCTCGCCGTGCGCGCCGAGCCCGAGGGGGAGGACTGCGTGGTGCGTGAGTACCTGCTCGGCGCGGCCGCCCTGAGGGCCCGTCTCGGGCTCACCGCCGGCCGGCTCTTCGGCTGGCCCGCCCGCCGGGAGCCGCTCTGTATCCCATGGGACCTGCTCGACCTGGGGGACCCGGAGAAACCGCGGCTTCGGTGTACGTTGGCGGAGCTGGAGAGGAAGAAGGGGTAGAAAGGGACTCAAGAGACAGCAGGGACATCAGGGACAACAGCAAAACAGAGGACCGAGTTTTTTGTCCCTGTCGTCCCTGCTGTCCCTTATGTCCCTTGTTTCTCTCCTTCTACTCCCCCCGCTTCTCCTGCCGCTCCGGCGGCAGGCTCGGCTCGGCGGCGCTGTCCGCGCTGGGGGGAGCGGTCATCTGCTCCCCGGTCTCCGCTCCGGGGCGGCTGCCGGGCTTCTCGGCCGGGAGGGCGCCGGAACGGCACGCCGGGCACTCGCCCGGTCCGTAGGACGGCAGGTCGAGCTGCAGCAGCGACTTGAAGGGGACGTCGAACGGATCGCGCCCCGCGGTGCGGTCGATGATCGCACCGACGGCGACCACGCGGGCGCCGCGGGCGGTAGCGAGCGAGGCGGTCTCCAGGGTCGAGCGGCCGGTGGTGACCACGTCCTCGATGATCACCACCCGCTCCCCCTGGCGCAGGGAGAATCCCCGGCGCAGCCCCATCTCCTCCCCCTTGCGCTCGGTGAAGCGGAAGGGGACGCCCAGCTCGGCGGCCACCTCGTAGCCGATGATGATGCCGCCCAGCGCCGGGGCGAGCACCGAGTCGGGGTGGTACGAGCGCAGCAGCTCGGCGAGGTCTCTGCCCACCTTGCGCGCCCGCACCGGATCCTCGAGCAACAGGGCGCACTGCACGTACGCCGAGGAGTGGAGTCCCGAGGAGAGCAGGAAATGGCCGCGCCGCAGGGCGCCGCTCTCCTCGAGCATCTGCGTCAGAATCTGCTGGTCACGGCTCACGATCGGCTCCTCCCTCTCGGTGGATGTCGTACTGGTCGAGCTTCTTGTAGAGATTGCTGCGTGGGGTGTCGATCGCCTGGGCGGTCTGGGTGACGTTCCAGTTGTTCTCCTCCAGCTTGTGGAGGAGGAACATGCGCTCGGACAGGTCGCGGAACTCGCGCAGGGTCTGCACCGCCAGCAGCGAGGTGGAGAGCTCCGGACGGGCGCCGCCAGTGGTCGCGATCACGTCCTCGCGGGTGACCTTGTCGCCGGGCGAGAGGATCAGCAGGCGCTCGACCAGGTTCTTGAGCTCGCGGACGTTCCCCTTCCAGGGGAGGGCCTTGAGATGGGCCAGGGCCTCGGGCGTGAACTCCTTGGCCTTGTAGTTGTTCTGGTCGGCGTAGCGCCGCACGAAGTACTCCACCAGCAGCGGCAGGTCCTCCAGGTGCTCGCGCAGGGCGGGCGTGCGGACCGGGATGACGTTCAGGCGGTAGAACAGGTCCTCCCGGAAACGTCCGGTGACGATGTCCTCCTCCAGGTTGCGGTTGGTCGCCGCCACCACCCTGACGTCCACCTGAATCGTCCGTTCGGCTCCCACCGGCTCGACCTCCCCGTTCTGGAGCACACGCAAGACCTTTGCCTGCGTGCGGGCGGACATGTCGCCGATCTCGTCGAGGAAGATGGTGCCGCCGTCGGCGGCGACGAACTTGCCCATCTGCTTGCGCACGGCGCCGGTGAAGCTCCCCTTCTCGTGGCCGAACAGCTCGGACTCGATCAGCTCCTCGGGGATGGCGGCGCAGTTGACCTGCACGATCGGGCGGTCGCGGCGGGCGGAGTTGCGGTGGATGGCCCGCGCCACCAGCTCCTTGCCGGTGCCGCTCTCGCCGGTGACCAGGACGGTCGCCGGGGTGGGGGCGGCCTTCTCGATCATGTCGCGCAGCCGGCGCACCGCCGGCGCGGTGCCGATGATCTGCTCGGGATCCGGGCGCAGGGTGCGGTTCTCGGTCTGCAGGCGGAAGGCCTCGATGGCGTTCCGCAGCGAGAGCAGGACGCGCTCGCGCTGCAGGGGCTTTTCGAAGAAGTCGAAGGCGCCGCGGCGGGTGGCCTCGACGGCGGTGGCGACGTCGGCGTGGCCGCTGATCATCAGCACCGGCATGTCGTAGCCCCGCTCGCGCAGGGCCTTCAGGAGCTCGAGGCCGTCCATCTCCGGCATCTTGATGTCGAGCACGACGGCGTCGGGGGCGCGCTCGGCGACCTTGGAGAGGGCCTGCGAGCCGTTGGCCGCCTCCTCCACCCGGTACCCCTCGTATTCGAGGATCATGTGGAGGCTGTCGCGGATCGCGGCCTCGTCGTCTACCACCAGCACGGAGGCACGGAAGCTGTCAGAAGGTCTCGCCATGGCTCACCAGAGTGTAACAAGAAAAAAGGCCGGCCCACGCGGGCCGGCCGGCAACCACCAGATTGTCTGTCGGTCTGTCGACTGTCTTTACTTCCTGAATATCGGTCAACGGGGCCCTATCGGGCGGCCGGCGCCTGCACCACGGCGAAGAACGGAACCGGTTTCTGTCCGCCGCGGGGATCGAACTGCAGGGCGTAGAACCGCAGATAAGCTCCCGGTTTTGCACTCTTGATCACGCTCTCGAAGTCACCGGCCCCCTTGATCGGCTGGCCGTTGATCTCGGTGATGATGCTGCCCGGCCGCACGAACTGCTCGTAGAGCGGGCTGGTCGGCGCGACGCTGGTCACGATGACGCCGGAGGTGTCCTGCGGGATGCCATGGGCGCTCCGCAGGCTGCTGTTGAGGTCCTGGTACTGGATGCCCAGCCACTCGACGCCGCGGCTCCCCTCGGGCTTGGCCTGGGTGACCTCGTCCTCGTCGTCCTGGCCGGCCGGGCGCTCGCGCAGCTTGACCTGCTTCTGCACCGTCTTGCCGTCGCGCCAGACGTCGAGCTTGACGGTGGCGTTCGGCCCCTTGGCCGAGACGTAGTTGATCAGGTCGCGGGTCTGCTTCACCTTGCGGCCGTCGACCGAGAGGATGACGTCGCCGTGCTGAATACCGGCATCCTTGGCCGGAGCGTTGTTCTCGACCGACTGCACGAGGGCGCCGTCGGTGCCCGGGAGGCCCCAGGCCTGGGCCTGCGTGTAGTCGAGGTTGCGGACGCCGAGGCCGAGGTAGCCGCGGCTGACCCGCCCCTTCTCGCGCAACTGCGGCAGGATCTCCTTGAGCGTGCTGACCGGCACCGCGAAGCCGATGTTCTCGGCCCCGTAGTTGATGGCGGTGGCGATCGCCACCACCTGCCCCTGCATGTTGATCAGCGGACCGCCGGAGTTGCCGAAGTTGATCGCCGCGTCGGTCTGGATGAAGTTCTCGAACGAGGCGTCGCCGCTAATGCCGATCGAGCGCCCCTTGGCGGAGACCACGCCGGTGGTCACCGTGCGGTCGAGGTTGAGCGGGTTGCCGATCACCATCACCCAGTCGCCGACCCGGATGGCGTCGCTGTCGCCCAGCTCGAGGTAGCGCAGCGGGCGGCCGGCGTCGATCTTGAGCAGGGCGATGTCGGTCGCCTTGTCGACGCCCTTGACCTGGGCCGTGTAGTCGCGGTCCCCGAGGTGGACCTTGACCGAGGTGGCGCCCTCGATCACGTGGTTGTTGGTGACCACCAGGCCGTCGGGGCTGATGACGAAGCCGCTGCCGCCGGCGTCGGAGCGGTACTCCTGGCCCGGAGCGCCCTGGACCGGCCCGTCCTCGTCGTCGGGCTGCTGCTGCGGCTGCTGCCGGGGCTGTTGCCGGCCGCGCGGGCCGAAGAAGAATTCGAACGGGTCGGTGCCGCCGCGACCGCCACGGCCGCCGGCGGGCGCCTTTTCAATAGTCGCCGCCTGGATCGAGACGACGGCGGGCTCGACGGCTTCCGCCAGGTCGGCGAAGCTGGGGAGCGTGGTCGTGGCGTGCTGCGCCGCGAGCCGGGTCGCCGAGTAGTTCTGGTCCTGTTCGGCGGCCTGGCTGGGGACCGTCATCTGCAAGCCCCCCGCGAGGACCATGCCGAAGACGACCGCGCCCAGCACCAACAGGAACGTCGCCAGGTTCCGATTACGATTGGTACTCATGTAGGTCCTATCTCCTTTCGAGAATCTCTTCTCGTAATTTCCTTCTCGCACTTTCACAGAAGCAAACGTCTTGCCAGCCAAATTCCCCAGGGAGAGCGCTCTGTCGCTGAACTGCTCTACGCCAAATTGGCATGACGGATGGGAGATCCGGGGGCGTCCTGTCGCATCGGAGCGGGTGGGAAGAAATCCGCCCGCCGCCGCGTTCTCAACGGTGGACGCGTATCGCCCGCTTCTCCGTCCGTCCTTTCCGCCCGGAGACCCTTCGGGGCCGGCAAGGTGTTGCTCTGTCGCAACTTGACGGACGTGCCCATTCCTCTATAATGGAGTGAGCCAGCTTGCCCGGACCGGAAACGGTCGGTAAGAAGTGGGCGTAGAGCCCACTTTTTTTGTTGGGCGAGCAAAGAACCGAGGAGCCGAAGAACGAACGCATGGCAGTCACCCCCAGCCGTATCGCGGAGATCACGCCCGAGCTCGAGGCCGTCGCTCAGGCGGCGGGCTGCGAGCTGGTGCACGCCGAGCTCAAGGGCGGCGTTCTGCGGCTGTTCGTGGACAAGCCCGAAGGGGTGACGCTGGCGGACTGCCAGCTCGTCTCGAAGCAGACCTCGGCCCTGCTCGACGTGCTGGACTTCGGCACCGGCCGCTACGTCCTGGAGGTCTCCTCCCCCGGTCTCGACCGGCAGCTCTACCGGCCGCAAGATTACGATCGCTTCGCCGGCCGCCTCGCGCGGGTCACTTACGAGGACCCCGAGACCGGAAAGAAGAAAACGGAAGTGGCGCGCCTTCGCGGGCTGCGCTCCGCCGACGGGGGCTCCGAGGAGAACGCCCTGGTGCTGCTGGAGGACGGCAGGACCGGCGAGGTCCGGGAGCTGCCGCTGACTAACGTGAAGCTGGCGCGGCTGGAGATCGAGCTTTGATGATTTGCCGCAAAATCGAGCCGCGCCGCGGAAGATAGGAAAAAGAACCAATGCCCCAGGCACAGACTGCTGAGCTGAACTTGAACGAAATCCTGCGCCAGGTGGCGCGGGAGAAGGACATCGACCTCGAGCGCTGGATCGCCGCCCTCGAGGACGCGATGGCGTCGGCGGCCAAGAAGCAGCACCGGATCAAGGAGCCGGTGCGCGCTCATCTCGACCGCGAGACCGGCAAGTTCGACGCCTTCATCGTCAAGAAGGTGGTCGAGGAGGTCGAGGATCCGCTCGCCGAGTGGACGGTCGAGGAGGCGCGGGACCACAAGCCCGACGCCGGGGTCGGCGACGAGATCCACCTGCCGATCTCCACCGACGGGCTCGGCCGCATCGCCGCCCAGAACGCCAAGCAGGTGCTCTACCAGCGCGTCCGCGAGGCCGAGCGCGAGAACATCTACAACGAATACATCGACCGCGTGGGCGAGATCCTGAACGGCACGGTCAAGCGCTTCGAGCGCGGCGACGTGATCGTCGACCTCGGCCGCACCGAGGCGGTGGTCCCCCGCTCCGAGCAGGCGCGCCACGAGCGCTACAGCCAGGGCGAGCGCATCCGCGCCGTCATCGTCGACGTCCACAAGCAGCCCAAGGGGCCGCAGATCGTGCTGTCGCGCACCGATCCCCGCCTGCTGGTCAAGCTCTTCGAGACCGAGGTGCCGGAGATCTACGACGGCACGGTGGTGATCAAGAACGCCGTGCGGGCGCCCGGCGAGCGGGCCAAGGTGGCGGTCTACAGCCGCGAGCGCGACGTCGATCCGGTCGGCGCCTGCGTCGGCATGAAGGGGTCGCGCGTGCAGTCGATCATCCGCGAGCTGCGCGGCGAGAAGATCGACATCATCGAGTACAGCGACGACCTGGTGACCTTCGCCCAGAGCGCGCTGGCGCCGGCCAAGATCACCCGCGTGTCGGTGACCCACCAGGGGGAGGTGCCGCACCTCGACGTGATCGTCGAGGACGAGCAGCTCTCGCTGGCCATCGGCAAGCGCGGCCAGAACGTGCGCCTGGCCTCCGAGCTGATCGGCTCCCGCATCGACATCAAGAGCGAGAGCGACGTCAAGGACGAGGTGGCCGACGCCCTCGCCCGCATGCTGCAGACCGCGATGTCGCAGATGCCGGCCCCGGCGCGGCCGGCGGAGCTGGACGTCAACGCGTTCCCCGGGCTCGACGGCGTGGCGGCCGGGCAGATCCAGGAGGCCGGCTTCGGCGACATCGACACGCTCGCCGACGCCGCCCCGGAGACGCTGCTCGGGCTGGGGGTCGAGGACTTCGACCAGGAGCGCGCCGAGGCCCTGATCGCCTGGGCCAGGGAGCAGCGGGACCAGCGGGTGGCGGACCTGGACATCGGTCCGTTCCGCTCCCAGGAGGCGGCGCCCGCGGGCGCCTCGATGGGCGACGAGGATTTCATGGCGGCTCTCAGCCGCGCCTTCGCCGAGAGCGAGCAGCAGCGCGCGAGCGCGGCCCACGTTCTCGACGGCGAAGGGGAAGCGGCCGAGGAGGCCGAGGTTCGTTCCGAGGAGAACGAGTAGCAACAAGCCCTCGGGGAAGACGAAGCGGGCCCCGGCAATTAGAGGAGTCACGAAAAATATATGGGAAAGATTCGAGTCCAGGACCTGGCGAAGATGATGGGGATCTCCAATCAGGATCTCGTCTTCAAGCTGAAGTCCCTCGGTGTGCGTGTCGAAGGGGATGACGCGCACATCGACACTGAAAACCTCCAGGCGTTCCTCCAGGGCAAGAAGCTTCCCCACCCGCGAGAGGTGATCCTGCGCGACGAGCAGGCGCCGTCCGCGGCCGAAGTCGCGCGCCGGCGCACGCCCGCCGCGCCGGTCCCGGTCACGCCGGCCCGCCGGCCGCCCGCCAACCCGCTGCAGAGGCAGCGGCCGCGGACGCTGATCCAGAAGGTGGAGCCGCGCATCCAGACGCTGCCGATGTCGGAGCGTCCGGTGCCGCCGCCGATGGCCGAGCCGGTGATGGCGGAGGTCATGGCGCAGGCCGAGCCGCTGCAGCCCGAGCTCCGGCCCGAGATGATGGCGAACGCCGGTGCTGCCGGCACTGTCGGCGGCACCGCCGCCGCGGTCGAGGCGCCGCCGGCCCACGCGACCGTGGTCCAGGCTCCCCCGGCGCCCCAGATGCGCGAGACGCCGGCGCCGTCCCAGCCCGCGCGGCCCAGCGGCCCGCCGCCGTCCGCGGCCCGTCCCGGCTCCCCCGGCTACCGGCCGGGCGGTTCCCCGGGCGGCGCTCCCGGCGGCAGCGCCCGTCCCGGCTCCCCCGGCTATCGTCCCAGCGGTCCTGGCGGCCCGGGCGCGCGTCCGGGCGGTCCGGGCAGCGGTCCCGGCGGTCCGCGCCCCGGCGGTCCGAGCGGTCCCAACATGCGTCCCAGCGGTCCGGGCCCCAACATGCGGCCCGGCCCGGCGCCCACCCGGCCCGGCGGTCCGGCGCCGACGCGCCCCGGCCAGCAGCCGGTGCAGTCCCTGCTCTCGACCGAGGAGCAGAAGCGGCGCGCCGCCGAGCGGATGCAGGAGCAGATCGAGCGCGACAAGCGGAAGAAGGGCACCAAGAAGCCCGGCCAGCGCTCGGTGGGCGACGAGAACCTGACCAGCTTCAAGGGCACCCTCGAGGATCTCGAGGAGGGGGAGGACGCCGCTTCGATGAGCGGACGGCGCCGCCGCCGCACCGAGCTGAAGAAGGACGAGGCGGACGGCGGCAAGGTCCTCACCTTCAAGAAGGACAAGCCGGCGGGCGCGGTGATGATCAGCGAGGGGATGACCCTGCGCGAGTTCGCCGAGAAGCTCGGCGTGCGCGTCCGCGATCTGATGAACTCGCTGTTCAAGCGCGGCATCATGGCCAACATCAACCAGGTGCTGGACCCCGAGCTGGCGCAGGCGCTGGCCCGCGAGCTCGGCGTCGAGACGATGGTCGTCTCCTTCGAGGAGGAGGTGCAGCTCCAGCAGGAGCTCGCCGGCGCCGGCGGTACCGAGCAGCAGGAGGCCAGCGGCAAGCGGGTCACCCGCGGACCGGTGGTCACCATCATGGGGCACGTCGACCACGGCAAGACGTCGCTGCTCGACGCCGTCCGCAAGTCGAAGCTGACCGAGGCGGAGTCCGGCGGCATCACCCAGCACATCGGCGCCTATCACGTCGAGGTCAACGGCCGGCAGATCGTCTTCGTCGACACGCCGGGCCACGAGGCCTTCACCATGATGCGCGCCCGCGGCGCCCGGATCACCGACATCGTCGTCCTGGTGGTGGCGGCGGACGACGGCGTGATGCCGCAGACGGTTGAGGCGATCGACCACGCCCGCGCCGCCAAGGTGCCGATCGTGGTGGCGATCAACAAGGTCGACAAGGCGAACGCCAACCTCGACCGGGTCAAGAAAGAGCTCTCCGACCGCGGCCTGGTGGCCGAGGACTGGGGCGGCGATACCGTGATGGTGCCGGTCTCGGCGCTCAAGCGGGAGGGTATCCCCGAGCTGCTCGACATGATCCTGCTGACCGCCGACATCCTCGACCTCAAGGCCAATCCGGAGATGCCCGCCCAGGGCGCCGTGATCGAGGCCCGCAAGGAGGTCGGCCGCGGCACCGTGGCGACCGTGCTGGTGCAGAACGGCACCCTCAAGGTGGGCGACGTCTTCGTCTCCGGCTCGGCCTGGGGCAAGGTGCGCTCGATGAGCGACGACACCGGCAAGCGGGCGCAGCAGGCGGGCCCCTCGACGCCGGTGGAGGTCACCGGCTTCAACGACCTGCCGGACGCCGGCGACATGCTCCAGGTGGTGGAGGACGAGTCCAAGGCGCGCAGCATCGCCGAGTTCCGGGCCCAGGAGCAGCGCCGCCGGGGCCTCGCGCCCAGCCAAGCGCGGATGTCGCTCGACCAGCTCTTCACCCACATCCAGGAGGGGGAGGTCAAGGAGCTGCCCGTCGTCCTCAAGGCGGACGTGCAGGGGTCGGTCGAGGTGCTGCGCGAGGCGCTCGGCAAGGCGAGCACGGAGAAGGTCAAGGTGCTGGTGCTCCACTCGGGGATCGGCGCGATCTCGACCAACGACGTGCTCCTCGCCTCGGCCTCGAAGGCGATCATCATCGGCTTCAACGTCCGCCCCGAGCGCAGCGCCGTCGAGCTCGCCGAGAAGGAGGAGGTGGAGATCCGTCTCCACACCGTCATCTACGAGCTGATCGACGAGCTGCGTAAGGCGATGACCGGCCTCCTCGAGCCCACCTTCCGCGAGGTCTCCTCCGGCCGGGCCGAGGTGCGCGACACCTTCAAGGTGCCCAAGATCGGCACGATCGCCGGCTGCCACGTGGTCGAAGGGGTGATCCCGCGGACCGCCGCGGTGCGCCTGCTGCGCGACAACCGGGTCATCTACGAAGGCAAGATCGCCTCCCTGCGGCGCTTCAAGGACGACGCCTCCGAGGTGCGCACCGGCTTCGACTGCGGCATCGGCCTCGAGCGGTTCCAGGACTTCAAGCCGGGCGACGTCATCGAGGCCTACACCAACGAAGAGGTGGCGCCGGTCCTCTAAATCCGTCCGCGGCGGGCTCTTTTCGCCCGCCGCGCCCACGGACCCATGCTGGGGGATGAGCGCCTGAGCCGATGATCGTCGGAATCTCCGTTTTCGAGCTGCATCTCCCCATGAGCCGCAGCCTCAAGGACAAGCGGCGGGTCGTCAAATCGCTGATCGAGCGGGTGCATCAGCGCTTCCGGGTCTCCATCGCCGAAACCGATTTTCACGATCTGCATCAGCGGGCGGAGATCGCGATGGCGGTGGTGGTCGCCGGCGGCGAGAGTGAGATGGAGAAATTGATGGAAGAGGTGCGCAACATCGTGGAGAGCGACCCGGAGGTGTATCTCACCCGCTGGGACCCGCAGCTCCTGGAGGGGGAGTCTTGAGCCGCCGCACCGATCGCGTCAGCGACGTGCTGCGGGCCGAGCTCTCGGAGCTCATCCTGCGCGAAGTGCACGATCCACGGGTGAAGCTGGCTTCGGTGACGGAGGTCGACGTGACCTCGGACCTCCACCGGGCCATCGTGAAGATCTCGGCCCTGGGCGACGACAAGCAGCGCCAGGAGACCATCGAGGGGCTCCGCCATGCCCGCGGGTTCCTGCGTACGGAGCTGGCTCGCCGGCTGCGGCTGCGGACGACCCCGGAGCTGGTCTTCGAGCTCGACCGGGGAGCCGAGCAAAGTCAACGGATTTCAGAACTCTTGGAGGGCCTCCATGGGCGGGATGAAAGCTCCTGAGGACCTGCTGCGGCGCATCCGGCAGGGCAACCGGTTCCTGCTGACCAGCCATATCAACCCGGACGGCGACGCGATCGGCTCCGAGCTGGGGCTCGCGCGCCTGCTGCGCGGCCTCGGCAAGGGGGCCGTGGTCTGGAACCGCGACCCGACGCCGACGATCTACCGGCCGCTGCCCGGCAGCGACCGCATCCACGTCGGCGAGGAGCCGCCGGCCGGCTTCCCCGACGTGTTCGACGCCATCATCGTCCTCGAGTGCCCGAGCCCCGACCGCACCGGGCTCGAGCAGCACCTGGGCGCCAAGCCGATCATCAACATCGACCACCATCTGGGCAACCAGTGCTACGGCGCGGTCAACTGGGTGGATTCCGCGGCGCCCGCGGTGGGCGAGATGGTCTTCCGGCTGGCCCAGGGGCTCAAGGTCGCGCTGGAGCCGGACGTCGCGAGCTGCCTCTATCTCACCCTGGTGACCGACACCGGCGGCTTCCGCTTCTCCAACGCCACCGCCGCCGCCTTCGAGGCCGCGGCCGCCCTGGTGCGCGAGGGGGCCCACCCCGAGCAGGTCTCGCAGTGGCTCTACGAGAGCCAGCCGCTGGCGGTGGTGAAGCTGGTCGGCGAGATGCTGCGGACGCTCCAGATCCATGACGGAGGGCGGGTCGCCACCGGCCTGCTGACCCGCGAGATGTTCGAGCAGGCAGGGGCCGCTCCCGGGGATTCCGAGGGGCTGATCGACTACCTGCGCTCGATCGCCGGAGTGGACGCGGTGGCGCTGATCCGCGAGCTCCCCGACGGCGGCCAGGGCCCCGTCCATAAGGTCTCTCTGCGCAGCCGCGGCGACGTGGACGTCGAGAAGATCGCCCGCCACCACGGCGGCGGCGGCCACCGCAACGCGGCCGGCTTCACGCTGGCCGGCAACGGCGAGGAGGTCCGCCGCGAGGTGGCCTCGCAACTGGGGGCCGCGCTCAGCTCATGACGGAGATGAAGGACGGCCTGCTGCTGCTCGACAAGGATCCGGGGTTCACCTCGCACGACGCCGTGCAGAAGTCGCGGCGGGTCCTGCGGCAGAAGAAGATCGGCCATTGCGGCACGCTGGACCCGGACGCCACCGGCCTGCTCCTGCTGACGCTGGGGACGGCGACCCGGCTGACCCGGTTCCTGATCCGGGCGCCCAAGGTCTACGAGGGGGTCATCCACTTCGGGGTCGCCACCGACACCTACGACTCCTCCGGCCGGATGACCTCCGAGGCGCCGGCGGAAGCCGTCGCGGCGCTGAGCCTGGAGGCGGTGACGGCCGCCATGCACGGCTTCGAGGGGGAGATTCAGCAGCAGCCGCCCCCCTACTCCGCCAAGAAGGTCCAGGGGGTCAAGTACTACGAGCTGGCCCGCCGCGGCGAGGAGGTGCCGTCCGAGACCAAGGACGTCACCGTCTACGAGTTCGCTCCCATCGGCGGCTTCGAGGAGGGGGGGCGCCTGCGCTTCCGGCTCTCCTGCTCCTCGGGGACCTACGCCCGCGGGCTCGCCCACGACCTCGGCGCCGCGCTGGGGATCGGAGCCAACCTCGCCGAGCTGCGCCGCACCCGGATCGGCGGCTTCCGGACCGAGGACGCCCTGCGGCTCCCCCGGCTCGAGGAGCTGGTCCAGGCGGGCGAGCCGCTGGGGGCGGCGTGGATCCCGTTCGACCAGATCCCGCTCCCCTTCGGCGAGGTCACCGCCGACCCGCAGCAGGAGCACCGGATCGCCCACGGGCAGACCGTGCTGGTGCGCGAGCTCGATGGGGAGGAGGGGGACTGGGTCAAGTTGATCAACCGCCGCCGGGAGTTCATCGCCGTCGGCACCGTCACCGAGAGAATCGGCACTGCCGGGGTCGGCATCGTCCAGCCCCGGGTCGTGTTCCGCTAGGGCGGAACCGGCCTGTGCTACAATGTACCCGGAGAGAAATGTAAGGAGGAGTTTGCTTTGGCGCAAACCAGTGAAATCAAGGGAAAGATCATCAGCGACTACCGGACCCACGACACGGACACCGGCTCGCCCGAGGTGCAGGTGGCTCTGCTGACCAGCCGGATCACCGAGCTGACCGAGCACTTCAAGACGCACACCAAGGATCATCACAGCCGTCGCGGCCTGCTCAAGCTGGTGGGTCAGCGTCGCCGCCTGCTCGATTATCTGAAGGGGAAGGATGTCGAGAAGTACCGCTCCACCATCGAGCGTCTCGGGATCCGCAAGTAGCCCCCCCACCGACCGACTCGGCAGGCAAGAGCTCCGGGATCCCCTGAACGACGGACCCCGGAGCCCTGCGATCCTTCCGGACCCTTCGACTCCCCGGCCCCCCCGGGGACGCGACGCCCAGACGCTCAGGGCCGTCCGGACCGTAGGCAGACAACAAAGCGATAACAGAGAGAGAGAAAAGACAATCCTATGAAGCAGACCAAAGAGATTTCCATCGGCGAGGGAACCCTGATCATCGAATCGGGCTATCTGGCCAAGCAGGCCAACGGGTCCTGCACCGTCCGACTCGGCGACACCGTCGTGCTCGCCACCGCCTGCATGGAGAACAAGGGTCCGGCGGAGCGCGACTTCCTGCCGCTCACGGTCGACTACCGGGAATATACCTACGCCGCCGGCCGCATCCCGGGCGGGTTCTTCAAGCGCGAGGGGCGACCTTCGGAGAAGGAGATCATCACCTCCCGCCAGATCGACCGTCCGCTGCGCCCCCTGTTCCCCGATGGCTATAAAGCCGACACCCAGATCATCGCCTTCTGCCTCTCGGCCGACGGCGAGAACGATCCCGACATCCTCGCCATCAACGGCGCCTCGATCGCTCTGGTGCTCTCCAACATCCCCTTCTACCATCCGGTGGGAGCGGTGCGGGTCGGCCTGATCGACGGCCAGGTGGTGATGAACCCCACCAACAGCCTGCGCGACGTCTCGGACCTCGACCTGGTCGTGGTCGGCACCGAGGACGCGGTGGTGATGGTGGAGGCCGGGGCCAACCAGGTCTCCGAGGAGCTGCTGCTCGAGTGCATCTGGCGCGGCCATCAGGAGATCCAGAAGATCATCAAGGCGCAGCACGAGATGTTCCGCGAGGGGAACCGGGAGAAGCCGTCGTGGACGGCGCCGGAGACCTACCCCGAGTCGTTCTACGAGCAGGTCAAGTCGGAGATCTACGGCCCCCTGAAGGGCGCCCTCTTCACCAAGAAGAAGTTCGAGCGCAAGGACAACGTCAACGCGGTCGTCAAGCCCTACATCGAGCAGACCGCGGGGGACGATGCCGCGAAGAAGGCCGACATCAAGAAGATCATCAGCCGCCTCGAGGAGGAGATCCTGCGCGAGGTGGTGCTCAACGAGCGCATCCGGTTCGACAGCCGCCGCCTCGACGAGATCCGCCAGATCGACATCGAGGTCGGGGTGCTCCCCCGCACCCACGGCTCGGCCGTGTTCACCCGCGGCGAGACGCAGGCGCTCGCCTCGGCGACGCTCGGCACCAGCCGCGACGCCCAGGTGATCGAGGAGTACGAGGGGGAGAGTATCCAGAAGTTCCTGCTGCACTACAACTTCCCCCCCTTCTCGGTCGGCGAGGTCAAGTTCCTGCGCAGCCCCGGCCGGCGTGAGATCGGCCACGGCGTGCTGGCCCGGCGTGCGCTGCTCCCCGTGCTGCCGCACGAGGACGAGTTCCCGTACACGATCCGCGTCGTCTCCGACATCCTGGAGTCGAACGGCTCCTCGTCGATGGCGACGATCTGCGGCGGCTCGCTCGCCCTGTTCGACGCTGGCGTGCCGCTGCTCGCCCCGGTGGCGGGAGTCGCCATGGGCCTGATCAAGGGGGACGGCGACACCTTCGCGGTGCTCACCGACATCGCCGGCCAGGAAGACCACTACGGCGACATGGACTTCAAGGTCGCCGGCACCCGCCAGGGCGTGACCGCGCTCCAGATGGACATGAAGATCACGGGCGTCACGCGCGAGATCATGAGGGTCGCCCTGGAGCAGGCCAAGGCCGGCCGCATGCACATCCTGGGGATCATGGAGGGGGCTCTCCCCCAGTCGCGCACCGACATCTCCAAGTTCGCGCCGCGTCTCTACACGCTGCAGATCGCCAAGGAGAAGATCCGCGACGTCATCGGACCCGGTGGCAAGACGATCCGCTCGATCATCGAGGAGACCGGCTGCAACATCGAGATCGAGGACGACGGCCGGGTGATCATCGCCTCGCCCGACGAGCCGGCGGCCCGGCGCGCCATCCAGATGGTGGAGCGCCTGACTCAGGTGCCCGAGCTGGGCAAGGTCTACACCGGCACCGTGCGGCGCATCGAGGCGTACGGCGCCTTCGTCGAGATCATGCCGGGCACGGACGGTCTGGTGCACATCAGCGAGCTCGCCCCCTACCGCGTCCGCGAGGTCACCGACCTCGTCAAGGAAGGGGACGAGATCGAGGTCAAGGTCGTCAACATCGACGAGCAGGGGAAGATCCGGCTCTCCCGCAAGGCCGTGATCATGGAGTCCCCCGACTACGACCCCTCGCAGTACGAGGGGATGGAGATGGCGATGGCCGGCGGCGGCGGCGAGCGCGAGCCGCGCGCCGAAGGTGATCGCGGCGGCCGGGGTGGCGACCGCGGCGGCCGGGGTCCCGGCGGCGGCGGATTCCGCGGCGGCCGTGGCGGCGGCGGGGGTGGCCGGGGTCCTGGCGGGGGTGGCGGCCGGGGCGGCAACCGCTAGGCGACTTCTCCCCTCTCCACGAGCAGTACGGGCGGCCTTCGGGCCGCCCTTTCCTTTTCCTCGGATACACTCTCCTCATGCCGAGCACCGTGAACCGCGACGCTCTCGTCTCCCATCTCGACCAGTACCTCGACTCGCGCGGGCGGGACTACGGGCCGAACGGCCTGCAGGTGGAGGGGCGGGAGGAGATCCGGAAGATCGTCACCGGCGTCTCGGCCTGCCAGGAGCTGTTCGTCCGCGCCCGCGAGGCCGGGGCGGACGCCGTGCTGGTCCATCACGGCCTGTTCTGGGAGGGGATGCCGCGCACCCTGACCGGCTTCCAGTACCGCCGGGTGGCGGAGCTGATCCGCGGCGAGATGAGCCTGCTCGCCTATCACCTGCCGCTCGACCGCCATCTCGAGGTGGGCAACAACGCCGTCGCCGGCCGCGAGCTCGGGCTGCGCAGGATCGAGCCCTTTGGCCTGCACGACGGGCTGCCGCTCGGCGTCAAGGGGCTCTACCCCGAGCCGATCCCGGCGGCCGAGCTGGTCGAGCGCTGCCGCCAGGTCTACGGCCAGGAGCCACTCGCCTATCTATCGGGGCGGGACACGGTGTCGACGCTCGGGATCATCAGCGGCGGCGGCCAGCGGGAGTTCTATACCGCGATCGAGGAGGGGCTCGACGCCTACATCACCGGCGAAGTCACCGAGTGGGTGATGAACGTGGCGAAGGAGACCGGGACCCACTACCTCGCCGCCGGCCACTACGCGACCGAGCGGCTGGGCGTCCGCGCCCTTGGCCAGCATCTCGCGGAGCGGTTCGGGATCGACGTCGAGTTCATCGACGTGCCGAACCCGGCCTAGCGGGCTTTGGCGAACAGCCGGAAGAAGTTCTCCCCCGTCCGCCGGCAGACCTGCTCGTAGGTCTCTCCCGTCTCCTGGGCAAGGCGGGCGGCGATCTCCACCACGTAGGCGGGGCGGTTGGGCTTGCCGCGGTGAGGAACGGGAGCGAGATAGGGGGTGTCCGTCTCGACCAGGCAGCGGTCCGGCGGCAGGACGGGCAGGACCTCGCGGACGTTGTCGGCCTTGGGGAAGGTGATCATCCCCGTGAAGCCCAGATAGAAGCCGCGCGCGATCAGCTCGCGGGCCATGTCCAGCCCTCCCGCGAAGGAGTGGAAGTCCGCCTGGAGATCCCGGAAAGGCTCCTCGCGGACCACCGCCAGCATCTCCTCGTTGCTGTCCCGGTTGTGGACCACGACCGGCAGGCCGAGCTCGACGGCCAGGGTCCACTGCTCGCGCAGAGCGTGGAACTGCGCCTCGCGCGGCGAGTGGTCGTAGTAGAAGTCGAGCCCGCACTCCCCCACCGCGACCGCCTTGGGATCGGCCAGCAGCGACCGCAACCGCTCCACGTCCCCCGGTTTCCAGGACGAGGCGTCGTGGGGGTGGGTCCCCAGGGCGCACCAGACGTCCGGATGGCGGTGGCAGAGAGCGAGGACTTCCTCGGCTTCGTCCAGCTTGATCGCGGGGACGAGGAACCCCCGCACGCCCCGCTCCCGGGCCGCGTCGAGGGCGCGCTCGCGCTCCTCGGGCGGCAGGCTCTGGAGATGGCAGTGGGAGTCGATCGGGCCGGAGAGGTCGAATGCGCTCACTTGACGCGGGTGCCGTTCGGGACCTGGGCGCCCGGATGGAGCAGGACCGGCTTGCCGTCGAGCGAGGCGGCGAGGATCATCCCCTGGGATTCGACGCCCATCAGCTTGGCGGGCTGGAGGTTCGCCGCCACCACCACCTGCTTGCCGACCAGATCCTCCGGCTTGTAGGCGAGCGCGATGCCGGCGACGACCGTGCGCGGCGCGCCCTCGCCGAGATCGGCCGTCAGCTTCAGTAGCTTGTTCGACTTCGGCACCGGTTCGGCAGCCAGGATGGTGGCCACCTTGAGCTCGGCCTGGAAGAACTGGTCGATCGAGATCAGGCCGGTCTTCTCGGCGGCAGCGGGAGCCGTGGGAACGGCGGGAGCGGGGGGAGCGGTCTCCATGGTCTTCTGTTTCTCCTGGCCCTGCGCCCGGGCTTCGCCGAGGTAGGCCTCCTTGTCGATTCGCGGGAAGAGGGGCGCCGGCGCGGCCAGTTCGGCTTCCGTGGGCATGCCGCCCCAGCGCAGCGCGTCGAAGCTGTCGGGCGGCGTGGCGACGCCGATCGCGGCGAGCACCTGCGGCGCGACCTTGGGCATGAAGGGCAGCAGGCCGGTGGCCACGATCCGCACCGCCTCGAGCCCGATCCAGAGGATGCGGGAGAGCTTCGCGGAGGGCCCCTCGGTCTTGATCAGCTTCCAGGGCTCGTGGCTGACGATGTACTGATTGGTCTCCGCGAGCAGCCGCCAGAGGCTCTCGAGCGCCCGGCTGAAGGCGAGATCACCCATGGCCGCGTGGTAGTCCGCCACCACCTTTTTGGCGGTCACGGCCAGGACGTTGTCGCTGCAGGCGTTGGGGGGCGTCCTGCCGCCGAAGGCGCTGCGGGAGAGGGTCACCAGACGGCTCACGGTGTTGCCCAGGTCGTTCGCGAGGTCGCTGTTATAGCGGTCGACGAACCCCTCGTCCGAGAAATTGGCGTCCTGGCCGAAGACCATCTCGCGCAGCAGGAAGTAGCGGACGCTGTCGCTGCCGAAGCGCTCGATCAGCTCGTCCGGCCGCACGAGGTTGCCCGCCGATTTTGAGACCTTGCGGCCGTCGCGCTGCCACCAGCCATGAGCCCAGATCACGGTCGGCAGCGGCAGGCCGGCCGACATCAGGAACGCCGGCCAGTAGACGGCGTGGAAGCGCAGGATGTCTTTCCCCATCAGGTGCAGCCGGACGTCCCCGTGCTCCCAGAACTTTCCGTAGAGCGCGTCCTCCGCCGAGCCGAAACCCAGGGCGCTGATGTAGTTGGTCAGAGCGTCCAGCCAGACGTAGACGGTCTGGCCCGGGCGGCCGGGAAACGGGATTGCCCAGTCCACGTTGGCTCGCGAGACCGAGAGGTCGCGCAGGCCGGACGCGACGAAGGCGCGGACCTCGTTCAGGCGGCTTTCCGACCGCACGAACTCCGGATGCTGATCGTAGAGATCGAGCAGGGGTTGCTGGTACTTCGAAAGCCGGAAGAAGACGTTCTCCTCCGACTTCCACTCGACGGGCAGGCCGTGAACGGGGCAGGTCTTGCCCGGTCCCAGCTCTTTCTCGGTGTAGAAAGTCTCGCAGGGCGAGCAGTACCACCCTTCGTGAGGGGACGTGTAGAAGTCCCCGGCCGCCTCCATGCGGCGGACTATCTCCTCGACCCCGCGCCGGTGCCGCTCCTCGGTGGTACGGACGAAGTCGTCGTAGGAGAACTCCAGCCGTTCGCGCAGCTCGCGATACTTGGCGACCACCCTGTCGGCGAGGACGATCGGCTCGATCCCCTCGGCCTGGGCCGCCCGCTCGATGTTCTGGCCGTGCTCGTCGGTCCCGGTGAGGAAGTAGACCTCATGCCCCGCCAGACGCAGGTAGCGCGCCAGCGTGTCGGTGACGGTCGTCGTGAAGATGTGCCCGATATGGGGCAGCGCGTTCACGTAATAGATCGGGGTGGTGAGATAGAAGGTGCTCATGGGGAGGGGGATTATTACATCGTTCAGGACAGATCTTCCGGCGCGAACCGGTAGCGCGAGCCGCAGAAGGCGCAGTCGGCCTCGATGGCGCCGTCGTCGGCGCGCAGGTACTCCCGGTCGCTGGCCGGCAGAAGGCTCAGATGGTCGAGCAGGCGCTCGCGGCTGCAGCGGCAGCGGTAGCGCAGGGGGCGGACCTCCTTGACCTCGCGGTCGAGCCCGGCGAGCACCTTCTCGATGACGTGCTCGGCGCCCCCCTCCTCGATGAGGTGGCTGACGCCGCGGATGCCGGCGATGTTGCTCTCCAGGCGGGCGACCGTCTCCTCGGGCGCGCCGGGCAGCACCTCGACCACCATGCCGCCGGCCGCGACGACGCCGCTCGGCTTGCCGAGCACGCCCAGCAGCACGGCGCTCTGCCGCTGCTCGCTCTGCGAGAGGTAGTAGGCGACGTCCTCGCCGATCTCGCCGCTCACCAGCTCGACCTGGCTCTGGTAGCTGTGCCCCTGCTCATACTCGCGGAGGACACGGAGGTACCCCTTCCCCACCGCCCGGCCGACGCCCAGCTTGCCGCCCGGCCAGTCGGGGACCTGCACCCGGCCATCCCCCACCATGCCGCGGAGATTGCCGGCGTCGTCGGCTTCCGCGAGCACCCGCAGGATCGGTCCGTCGCCGCGGACCTCCAGCATCAGGCGGCTCGGGCTCTTGGTGGACAGGCGCTGCAGCAGGGCCGCTCCGGCCAGGCAGCGGCCGAGCGCCGCGGCCGGCACCGGCCAGAGGTCGAACCGCTCGCGCACCTCTTCCAGGACGTTGGTGATATCGGCGACCGCCCAGCGGAAGGCGCCCTGGCCGGCAAGCCCGAGCTCGAGCGTCCCCTGCGCGGTGATCGGTGTCTCGTTCACTGCAAACTCTCCAACTGTGGATGCGGAGCTCTAGGATTCGAGAGCGCCGGTCGCTGTCAGGGCGGCGCGGTAGACATCGCGCCAGGGGACGCCACTGGCGAGCGCCAGCCGGCGGCAGTCCTCGAATTCGGGCGCCACCGCGAGCGGCCGGCCGTCGAGGCGGGCGCGCTTGATCCGCACGGTTCCAAACGCGGTCGAGACCTCCAGAATTTCTCGCTCCGCTTCGAAACGGGAGGCCGCGTGGTACCGGCAGCCGAGGGAGCCGGACTCGGTGAGGAGGATTCCCGCCAGCTCCTCCAGCTTCGGCCGGCGGCAGAGCAGGGTGACCAGGGTGCCCGGCCGGCTCTTCTTCATCTGCACGGGGGTGAAGTAGACGTCGAGGGCGCCGGCGTCGAGCAGGCGCTCCATCAGGAACCCGAACCCCTCGCCCGGCAGATCGTCGATCTCGGTCTCGACGACCATGACTTCCGCTCGCGCGCCGGCGGACCGTCCCCGCAGCAGGCGCAGGGCGTTGGGGTGGGTCGGAAGGTCCTTCTTCCCCAGTCCGTAGCCGACGCCCTCGAGCACCATGGCGGGGAGCTCGACGAACTCGTCCACCAGCTCAGCCAGGAGGACGGCGCCGGTGGGCGTGGTCAGCTCGCCGCCCGGGCCGCCAAACACGGGGACGCCGCGCAGCAGCTCGGCCGTGGCGGGCGCCGGGATCGACACCTCGCCGTGCGCCATCTTCACCCGTCCGCTCCCCAGGTTCACCGGGCCGCAGGTGAGCCGCTCCGGAGCCAGGTATTCAATGGCCGCGGCGGCCCCCACCAAGTCGACGATCGAGTCGATCGCCCCCACCTCGTGGAAGTGGACCCGCTCGACCGGCATGCCGTGCGCCTTCGCCTCCGCCTCGCCCAGGCGCTGAAAGAGCCGCACCGCGCGCTCCTTGACCGCCCCGGAGAGGGCGCTCCCCTGGATCATCCCCCGGATCTCGGCCAGCCCGCGCGTCTGTCCGTGGTGATGATGTCCGTGGTGATGTCCGTGTTCCTGTCCGTGCTGATGTCCGTGATCGTGGTGATGATCATGATCGTGATGGTGGTGTTCATGGTGATGCTCGTGCTGCCCTACCTCTTCCGGGTCGGGCCCCTCGAGCGGCTTGCCGTGCTCGAGAACCCGGAAGCGGGTCCCCTCGAAGCCGCCGCGCGAGGCCTTGCGAACCTCGACCGAGACTCCGGAGAGGCCGAGCCGGGCGATGACGTCGGAGAGGACCTCGACCGGCATGCCGAGGTCGAGACAGGCGCCGAGGAACATGTCGCCGGCGATGCCGCTGCTGCAATCCAGGTGGTAGTTGGCCATGGCGGGCGCTAGGCTACCACGCGCTTTTTTCCCTCAGCGAGACCCAGCGCCCCCGGTGGCCGAGGACGACGTGGTCGGCCAGGCGCAGGCCCACGATCTCCGCCGCCTCCACCATGCGGCGGGTGAACAGGAGGTCCTCGGCGCTCGGCGAGGGGTCGCCGCTGGGATGGGTATGGAAGAGGTAGATGGCCGCCGCTCCGCGCTGCAGGCACTCGCGGAGGATCTCCCGCGGCTCGACCGAGATGCGGGAGATCGTGCCGCGGAACATCTCCCGCTCGCCGAGCAGGCGGTTGCGGGCGTCGAGGAAGAGCGCGCCCATCACCTCCTGGTCGCAGGTCTGGTAGCGGATCGCCAGATAGCGCGCCACGTCGACCGGGCGGGTCAGCGGCTCGTGATCCAGGAGCTGCTCGCGGGCGAGGCGGCGGCCGACCTCGACCGCGGCGAGCAGCGCTGCGGCCTTGGCGGCCCCGAGGCCGGACCGCCGGAGCGAATGGGGGGTGGAGGTGAGCAGCCCGGCGAGCCCGCCGTTCTCGCGCAGGACGTCCATCGCCATCTGCAGGGCGGAGACGCCTACCCGGCCGGTACGCAGCAGCACGGCGAGCAGCTCGGAGTCGGAGAGCGAGCTCCCGCCGTGCTGAAGCAGGCGCTCGCGGGGGCGCTCCCCCTGTGGCAGCTCGCGAATCATGTAATCGGTCATCCGATTATTGGCTCCTCTCGGTCGCGGCTCCTCTCGATCGCCATCGCCTCGACCAGCGCGGGGAAAGCCTCCCCCGCCGGCGCGGCGAGGCGCAGGTCCATCAGGCGCGAGAACGGCGTCGGCTCCGGGTTGACCTCGATCAGGCAGGCGCCGGCCTGGTGCGCGAGCTCGATCAGCCCGGCTGCGGGATAGACCGTCCCGGAGGTGCCCACCGAGATGAACAGGTCGCAGAACGTCGCCTCCTCATAGGCGCGGACGAGCGCGGCTTCGGGGAGCGCCTCGCCGAACCAGACCACGGCGGGGCGGAATCTGCCGCCACAGGCGCAGACCGGCGGCCGCTCGGAGGATTCGGCGACCGCTCCGGCCATCTCCCGGCTCCGGCCGCAGCGCTCGCAGACGGCGCGGGTGATCGTGCCGTGCAGCTCCAGGAGGTTCCGGCTGCCCGCCCGCTGGTGGAGGCCGTCGACGTTCTGGGTCACCACCAGGACCGACGGAAAGAGGGTCTCCAATCTCGCGATCGCGTCGTGGGCGGGATTGGGAGCGGCCGCCGCGGCCTGTCCGTACCGCCAGGCGTACCATCGCCAGACCTTCGCCGGATCGGCGCGGAACGCCTGGGGGGTCGCCAGTTCCTCGGGGCGCATGCGCTCCCAGAGGCCGCCGGCGCCCCGGAAGGTGTCGAGACCGCTCTCGCGCGACACCCCGGCACCGGAGAACACCACCACGCGCTCCGCCAGCCGCACGCGCTCGGCGGTCGGCGGGGAAAGCTCCAACGGCTCCATCCTCCTCCTTTCCTCGCGTTGACACTGCGCGACGCATCCTGCTACAAACGCCGCCGTCATGCCCTATCTGCCCAACAACTTCGGCCTTCTCGAGCCCGCGATGAGCGGCTACGAGACCAGCCGCGTCGCCATCCTCCCCGTCCCCTTCGAGCGCACCACCTCGTACGGCAAGGGGACCACCTCCGGGCCGGCGGCCATCCTCCGCGCCTCCCAGGCCATGGAGCTCTACGACGAGGAGCTGGCGGCCGAGCCCTACGTGCAGGGGATCACCACCCTGCCGCCGTTCCTCCCCGAGGCGTTCAACATGGACGAGGGTCTGGCCGAGCTCCAGGAGGCCTGCAAGGCCCACATGGAGGAAGGCAAGTTCCTGGTGACCCTCGGAGGCGAGCACAGCTTAACGCAAGCCCCGGTCAAGGCGGCCCGCGAAGTCTTCGGCGAGATCGGAGTCGTGCAATTCGACGCCCACACCGACCTCCGCGAGGAGTTCGAGGGGACCCCCTACAGCCACGCGAGCGTGATGAAGCGGGTGGTTGACGCGGGGATCCCGACGCTGGCGATCGGCATCCGCTCCCTCTCGGCGCCGGAAGCGGAGCTCGTCCGCGAGAGGAGCCTGCCGGTGATCTGGGGCTATCAGCTCGACCGCGCGGAGGAGCTGTTCCCGGAGATGCTGGCGGCGCTGCCGGAGAAGATCTATCTCACCTTCGACATCGACTACTTCGACCCGTCGCTGGTCCCGGCGACCGGCACGCCCGAGCCGGGCGGCGGCCACTGGTACCCCACGCTCCGCCTCCTCCGCCACCTGTTCCGGACCAAGACGGTGGTGGCCATGGACCTGATCGAGCTGGCGCCGATCGGCGGCCACCCGGCGAGCGATTTCCTGGCGGCGAAGCTGATCTACAAGAGCCTGGGATATCTCTGGGAGAAGGAAGGGCGGCCCAACTGTTCATGACCCGGTTCCCTGGGGTCTCTCTTGTGGTAGAGTTGCGGGAACAGGGAACATAGACTCATGGATCAAGATCTCATCGACTATCTTGAGCGGCGCTTCTCCTCGATCGACCAACGGTTTGATCAGGTGGATCAGCGCTTTGCCCAGATTGACCAGCGGTTTGACCAAGTCGATCAGCGCTTCGAGAAGCTGGAGATCGACGTTCGTAGAGCCTATGTGGCGATCGAGGATCTGCGAGGCCAGGTTCGCCAGGTCGCCGACGGAGTGGCCAACGTCAGCGAGCAACTAAGCCGGCACCGGGAGGAGGTCTCGCAGAGGTTCGACGAGGTCGAATCCCTCAACCGGCGCTCCTACGAAGACCTCGACTCACGCGTGCACAGGCTGGAAGCGACCGGCTAGCCCGGCTGCACCGCCGGGAACAGGCTCCCGGTTCCCTCCCCCGTCACCCTCTCCGCCAGCCATCTCCCCGTCGCGAAGCCGAGCGACATGCCGTGGCCGTTGAAGCCGGCGGCGTAGATCGCCTGCGGGATGCCGGGCACCTCGCCGGTCCGCGGGAGACCGTCCGGGGTAAAAGCCATGATGCCGGCCCAGCGATGCAGGATGGGGCGATCCGCGAAGCGCGGGAAGGCGTCGCGGAGGAATCCCTCCAGAGCGCCCTGGACATGGGCGGTGGGGGTTTCCTCGTAGCCCACCTCGGTCTCCCGGGCCACCCGGCGGCAGCCGCCCAGGATCAGGGTGCCGTCCGGAAGCTGGCGCAGGTACTCGTAGCCATCGTTCACGTACCAGACCCCCGTCAGGTCACGGGCTCCCGGCGCGGTGGAGAAAATCTGGCCGCGGACGGGACGGATCTCGCCGACGAGGTGCGGCAGCAGCGCCGGCGCGTAGGCGTTGAGCGCCAGGACGACCCGCCCGGCGAGGAGATGCCCGCCGTCGGTGACGATGCGCACGCGCCCCCCTTCGGGCTCCAGACAGCGAACCCGCACGCCGGTGCGGACCTCTCCTCCAGCCCCGGCCACCAGCCGGGCGATCCCCCGGCAGAGGCGGGCCGGATCGAGACCGCCGTCCCGCGGCAGGAACAGAGCCCCGCCGAGACGGTCGCTGCCGCTCGCCCGGCGCACCTCGGCGCCCTCGCGCCATTCGATCTGAAACCCACGCGCCGCGAGCAGCTCGCCGCTCTCGCGCAGCGCGCTCTCCTGGGCCGGATCGTCCGCCATGGCGGCGATCCATCCCCCCTCGGGAGTGAACTCGCAATCGATCTTCCCGGTATCGAGAAGCTCCCCCCGCAGCAGCTCCCGGTTCTCGCTCGACAGCTCCCAGAGCCGGAAGGCCGCGGCCTCCCCGATCGCGCCGACCAGCCCGGTGTAGGGCTCGGCCGTGCCGGTCATCAGGTAGCCGGCATTGCGGCCGGAGGCGTGGGAGGCGATGCCGTCCGCGTCCAGCACCAGCGGACGCCGGCCGGAGCGGGTGAGCCAGTAGGCGGTCGAGAGGCCGACGATGCCGGCGCCGACGACGACGGTCTCCACCTCCTCCGCGCGGCCGTCCCGCGAGAGCCAGAAGGAGGGCACGCTAGCCAACGAGAACGCTTCCGCCGTTGACGTTGAGGATCTCGCCCGTGATGTGGCGGGCGAGGGGGGAGGCCAGGAAGAGGACGGAGGCGGCGATGTCCTCCGGCGTCGCGATGCGCTGGAGCGGGATCGAGGCGAGCACCGCCGCGCGCCGCTCCCCCGAGAGAGCGTCGGAGGTCATGTCCGTATCCACCCAGCCGGGCGCGACGGCGTTGACGCGGATCCCGGGGGCGAGCTCGGACGACCAGGACTTGGTGGCCGAGATCAGCGCCCCCTTGCTGGCCGCGTAGGCGCTGTAGAAGGCCTCGCCGCGCTGGCCGGCGGTGGAGCTGATGTTGATGATCGAGGCGTCCTCCGAGCCCGTCAGCAGGGGGATCGCGCAGCGGGCGCAGAGGAAGGGGCCGACGATGTTGACGGCGAGCGTCGCCTGCAGCCGCTCCGGCTGGAGTTGCGGCAGGGGATCGTGGACCCAGACCCCGGCGTTGTTGATCAGGCAGTCGAGCCCGCCCCAGCGGGCCTCGACGGCGTCGAAGAGCTTGCAGACCTGATCGGGGTCGGTGACGTCGCAGCGAACTCCGGAATGGGGGGCGTCCGAGATCCCGCGCAGCTCCCGCAGCACCGCGGCCGCCCGGTCGCCGCTCGCCATGTACTGGATGAACACCGAGGCGCCGGCCTGCGCGAACAGGCGGCAGCACGCGGCACCGATGCCGCGGCTCCCCCCGGTCACGACGACCCGGCGCCCGGTGAGGTCGATCAAGCGGTGGCCTCGACCACCATCGCGATCCCCTGCCCGCCGCCGATGCACGCCGAGGCGACGCCCCGGCCGCCACCGCGCCGGTTGAGCTCCTTGAGGAGAGTGATCAGCAGGCGGGTGCCGCTGGCCCCCAGCGGATGGCCGAGGGCAATGGCGCCGCCGTTGACGTTGAGCTTGTCGACATCGAGGTCGAGGTCCTTGACGACCGCCAGGATCTGCCCGGCGAACGCCTCGTTGATCTCGAAGAGGTCGACGTCGCCGAGCTGCATCCCCGCCTTGCCGAGGGCCGCCCGGATCGCCGGCGCCGGGCCGATGCCCATGCGCGAGGGATCGACGCCCACCACCGACCAGGAGACGATGCGGCCGAGCGGCTTCCACCCCTTCTCCCGCGCCTTCGCCTCGGTGGACAGGATCATCATCGCCGCGCCGTCCACGATGCCGGAGGCGTTGCCGGCGGTGACGAAGCCGTCCTTGTCGAACGCCGTCGGCAGCCCCACCAGATCCTCCATCGTGGTCTCCGGACGCATGTGGTCGTCGCGGTCGATGAGCTTCGCCCGCTTCCCCTTCCCCACCTCGATCGGCGCGACTTCCTCGCTCATCGTGCCCGCCGCCCACGCCTTGCCCGCCCGTTGCTGCGAGCGGATGGCGAACTGGTCCTGCTCCTCGCGGCTGATGCCGTAGTCACGGGCCAGGTTGTTGCTCGTCTGCGCCATGTAGCAGCCGCAGTAGCTGTCCATCAGGGAGATCATCAGCAGGTCCTGGAGCTGCCCCTGGCCCAGTTTGAAGCCGCGCCGGGCGCCCCAGATGACGTGCGGCGCCTGCGACATGTTCTCCATGCCGCCGACCAGGCAGGTGGTGGCGTCGCCGGTGAGAATCGTCTGCGCCCCCGAGATGACCGACTGGACGCCGGAGCCGCAGAGACGGTTGACGGTGAGCGCCGGCACCTCTTTCGGCACGCCGGCCTTGAGCGCCACGTGGCGGGCGCCGTAGATGGCGTCCGGCGAGGTCTGCAGCGCGTTGCCCACGAAGGTCTGGTCGATCTCCGTGGGATCGATGCCCGTCTTCTCGAACAGGGCGCGCGCGGCGTGCGCCGCGAGGTCGATCGCCGAGACCTCGGCGAAGGAGCCGTTGTACTCGGCCATCGGGGTGCGCACCCCGTCGACCAGGACCAGATCACGAAGTTCCATTGGCTGCCTCCCTCTTCCCAGAGTTTATTTCGCTTGCGGCGCGGTCGCGACCCTGTGGAAGCGCCGGCGCCAGCGGTTGATGTCCATCGACGGATCGATCCGGGAGCCGAGGAGGACGAAGATCCTGCCCCGTTCCGGATCGATCCAGATGCTGTTGCCTGCAAAACCGGTATGACCGAAGGCGGTGGGCGAGAGCGCCCGGCCGCCGCTGCCGTGGAGCCTTCGCCGCCACCAGCCGAGGGCGAACGGACTACCGCCGGCCAGAGCGGCGGCCACGCTCTCCGGGTTCAACAAACGTCCGGGCGCCAGCCATTCCGCGCCGAGCCGCCAGAGGTCGCGCGCGCCGCCGAACAGGCCGGCATGCCCGCACATCTCGCCGATCCCCGCCAGGAAGCGGCAGTTGCCGTCCTGCGAGCGCCCCAGCGGCGGCGGCCCGAGGTCCGGCACGGCAAGGCCCTGTTTCGCCGCCAGCCTGATTTCCTGGCCGGTGCCCATGCGGGACTCGGCGAGGTCCGGCCGCTCCCCCGGCGTCGCCTCCACCCCCATCGATCCGAGCGGGGCGAGGACGCGCGAGCGCAGCAGCTCCGCCAGCGCCGTTCCCGTGGAGATCTCCGCCGTCCGGCCGTAGAGGATAAACCCAAGATCGCTGTAAGTCCCCACCCGCGAGCCCACGAGATCGCTATCCTGCCCGCCCCGCGCGATCAGCTCCAGGGCTTCTTCGAGGGACCGGCAGCGGTGATAGAGCGGCGTCCACCCCGCCAGCCCCGAACGGTGCCGGAGCAGATCGGAGAGCGGACGCCGGGCCAGCCGCGCGTGCGCCGCGGGCCAGACGTCGCCGATCCGGGTGCCCAGCGGCAGCGCCCCCTCGGCGTCGAGGACGAGGGCGAGCGTGGCCACGAAGGGCTTGGTGACCGAGGCGTGGTCGAAGCGGGTCGAGATCTCCGCCGGGACGCCCACGCGGGCCTCACCCACGGCCTCCTCGATCTCGATCTCCTCGCGCGTGCCTACCAGGGCCACGGCGGAAGACACCACGCCCTGGCTCACCAGACTGTCCAGAAAGGCCCGGACCCTCATTCAGATGTAGTTCGCGGGATCGCCGGTCTGGAAAACCACCACCCGCTCGCCGGGCGAGAACGCTCCAGCCGCTTCCAGATCCTCGACCGCGGCGAGCGCGGCAGCGCCCTCGGGCCCGATCCGCAGCCCTTCGTGGGCGGCGATCCAGGCGGTAATGTTGGCGAGCCGCGGCTCGTCGATCGCGATGGCGCTGCCGCCGGTCTCGTAGAGGGCGCGGAGGACGAGGAAATCGCCGATCGCCCGCGGCACCCGCAGCCCCCAGACCCGCGTATCCGGGTTCTCCCACGGCGCCGCCGCCTCCTCCCCCGCCTCCCAGGCGCGCACGATCGGCGCGCAGCCGGCGGCCTGGACGGCGACGAAACGGGGCCGCTTCGGTCCGATCAGCCCCAATCGCTCCAGCTCGGCGAACGCCTTGTGCATCCCGACGATCCCGGTGCCGCCGCCGAGCGGGTAGACGATCCAGTCGGGCAGCTCCCAGCCGAGCTGCTCGGCGAGCTCCAGCCCCATCGTCTTCTTCCCCTCCGCCCGGTAGGGCTCGCGCAGGGTCGAGAGCCCCCAGTAGCGCTCCGCCCCCTCCTCCAGCAGCTTGGCCGCCTCCACCAGCGTCCCGGGGCCGGAGAGCACCTCGGCGCCGTAGTCCCGGCAGCGCTCGAAGACGGTGCGCGGGGTGTCGGCGGGGAGCGCCACCCGAGCCGGCAGCCCCGCGGCGGCGGCGTAGGCGGTGAGCGCCAGGGCGGCGTTGCCGGCGCTGGCGAGCTGCACGCCGGGCGCGCCCAGCTCGCGGGCGCGGTTGACGGCGAGCGAGAGCCCCCGCGCCTTGAACGAGCCGGTGGGGTTGCCCGATTCGTCCTTGAGCAGGAGCTCGATCCCCTCGGGAGCGAAGCGGCGCAGGCGCACCAGCGGCGTCCCCCCCTCGCCGAGATCCACCCGGCCGGCGAAGTCGGCTACCGGCAGCAGCTCGCGGTAGCGCCAGAGGGTCCACGGCCGCCCGGGCAGGGCGCGCCGTAGCGACTCCCCCTTGTCGGGATCGAGGTCGTACTCGACCATCCACGGCGCGCCGGCCGGCGAGAGGAACGCCGGCTCGTCGAGCGGCGCGGTGACGCCGGTCTTCGAGCAGACCAGGCGGCGGGCCCAGCGATCTTCAATGCCCATGGGAAGTTCCCTTCAGGAGCTCCTGGCCGATCCGCTGCTCCTCGCCGCGCAGCCTGGCGAAATCCTCCTGGTAGCGGGCGAGGAGCCCGGCGTTGAAGATCTTGGCCAGGTCGCGGTCCACCACCCCCGCCGCGCTGTTCCGGAGATCCCGGATGTTCCGGTCGATCCCGGCCCGCTGGGCGGGGCCGGCGGTCTTCTTCTCTTCCTCCAGGGAGCGCAGCAGCGCCTCCCGGCTCTGGGCCACCTGCCGGCTGAGCGCCTGGGTGGCCTGGAGCATCTGGGCGTCCATCACCCGCTCGCGCACCCACTGGTACTCCTTGGGGTTGAAGCCGAGCTCCCGCGAGGCCCGCAGGTCGGCGGTCCCCATGTCGGCAAGATCTCCGAGCGACCCCAGGAGCCCGACCGCCGGCCGCCGTTCCGTCCCGCTCGGGGTGTTCAGCCTCTTGAACGCGGCCGCGCGGATCTTCTGCTCCCGCAGGCGCACGTCGAGATACATCCTCACCTGCCTCTCGGTGAGACGGCGGTCCGCCGGCGGCTTGTACTCCGGCGCCTTGGCGACCTGATCCATCAGCTCGGCGGTCCCGTCCGGAGCCCCCTTCTCCGGCGCACCCGCCGGCTCGCGCCGGCAGCCGGGGAGGATCAGGAGCGCGCTCAGCAGGATCATGACGGGAAGACGATACACCAGCGGCTCACTCGGTCCGCCGCCGCACCACCAGCCGCACCGGAACGCCGGGCAGGTCGAGCTCGTCGCGCAGGCGGTTCTCCAGGTAGCGCCGGTAGTGATGGTTCCGGGGCAGCGGCCGGTTGGCGAACAGCATGAAGGTGGGCGGCGCCGCCGAGACCTGGGTGGCGTAGTAGAGCTTCCAGGGAGCGCCGCCGAGCGAGGGCGGGGCCACTTTCTGGGTGAACTGCTCGAACAGGCGGTTGAGCTGGCCGGTGCCGAGCTTGAGGTGGTAGGCGGCGAGGGCGCGGTCGATCGGCCCCCAGAGCTTGTCGACCCCGCGGCCGCTCAGGGCCGAGACGTTGACCCGCCCCGGCGTCGCCAGCAGCTCGTCGAGCCGCTCGAAGGAGAGCTCCAGCTTCTCCCGCTTGTCGTCGTCGAGCAGATCCCACTTGTTGATCGCCACCACGGCGGCCCGTCCCAGCTCCCAGATGCTGCCGGCGATCGCGAGGTCGCTGCTGGTCACCCCCGCCGCGGCGTCGATCACCAGCACGGCGACCTCGGAGCGCTCGATCTGGCGCCGCGCCATCATCACCGCCAGCTCCTCGGGCGCTCCCGAGACCTGGCTGCGGCGGCGCATGCCGGCGGTGTCGATCAGCAGGTAGGACTTGTCCCCGCGGGTGATCAGGGTGTCGACCGGATCCCGGGTGGTGCCCGCCACCGGCGAGACCAGCGACCGGTTCAGGCCCGAGATCTTGTTGAGCAGCGAGGACTTGCCGACGTTCGGCCGCCCCACGATGGCGACCGCCGGGGCGTTTTCAGGAGTCGGGATGTCCGGGATCTCGGGCAGCACCAGCGCCAGCGCCTCGCGCAGGTCCCCGATGCCGCCGCCATGCTCGGCCGAGATCAGGATCTGGCGGTCGATCCCCAGGCGGTAGAACTCGGAGAAGCGGTTCTGCGCCTCCTTGGTGTCCCCCTTGTTGACCACCAGCACGGCGGGCTTGTTGAAACGCCGGAAGTGCGACCAGACCTCCTCGTCGGCGGAGACCAGCCCCTGCTTGCCGTCGACGACGAAGAGGAGGAGATCGCTCTCCTCGACGGCCATGAAGACCTGCTGGTTGAGGCCCAGCGGATCGTCCCCCGGCACCAGGCCGCCGGTGTCCACGACCTGGATCGGACGGCCCTCGGCCAGCTCGACCGTGCCGGTGATGCGGTCGCGGGTAATGCCCGGCATGTCGTGGACGATCGCCTGCCGCCGCCCCACGAGACGGTTGAACAGGGTCGACTTGCCGACGTTGGGCCGGCCGATGATGGCGACGGTAGGAGTTAGCGGCATGGGTGGCTTCTCATTCTGGAAATACTATCCTCTCGACGCGCCACGCTTTTTGCCCTTTCCCGCGGGAGCCTTGCGGGAGGGCTTCCGCCCGTCGTCTTCATTCCTAAAAACTCGCCGCGAAGTCTCCGGCCGGGAACCGGGCTCTGGCATGTCCTTGAGGACGAAGTCCAGTCCCCGCGCCTTGGGCGAGGCGCCGACGAGCACGACGTCGACCGGATCGGCCAGCCGGAAGACGCGGCCGGTGCGCTCCCCCACCAGCCGGTGCGCCTCGGGCTCGTAGCGGTAGAAGTCGTCCGCCATGGTGCGGATCGGCACCATGCCGTCGACGTAGTAGCCGTCGAGCTGGACGAAGAGGCCGAAGGGCTGCACCCCCGTGATCCGGCCGTGGAAGGTCTCGCCCGCGCGATCGGCGAGGAAGCGCACCTTCTTCCATTGCAGCAGGTCGCGCTCCGACTGCTCCGACCGCTTCTCCATCTTGCTGGTGTGCTCGCCCATGGCCGGCAGCCGTTCGGCGATGCGCGACTGCTGGGCATACTCCGCGGCCCGGCCGCGCAGGAGCGCGCGGAGCTGGCGGTGGACGACCAGGTCCGGATACCGCCGGATCGGCGAGGTGAAGTGGCAGTAATACTGGGAGGCGAGCGCGTAATGCCCCAGGCACTGCGGGGCGTAGTAGGCCCGCTGCATGGTGCGCAGCACGACCGAGTTGATGAACGGCTCCTCGGGGCGCCCATGGGCCTCCCGCATCACCTCCTGGAGCGCCCGCGGCGGCAGCTCGTCGAGCTCCCCCTTCAATTGCAGCCCGAAGGTGGCGAGCAGCTCCCGCAGCTCCTCCAGCCGCTCCGGCGAGGGCGCCGAATGGACCCGGTACAGGGCGGGCACCTCGCGGCTCACCAGCTCGAAGGCGACCGCCTCGTTGGCGGCGATCATGAACTCCTCGATCAGCCGGTGCGCGACGTTCCTCTGCTCGGGCATGATGCCCACCATCACGCCGTCGGTGTCGAGCACCACGTCCCCTTCCGGGAGATCGAAATCGATCGATCCCCGCGCCGAGCGCGCCGCGTTGAGGATCTTCATCAGCCCGCCCATCTCGCGCAGCGCCGGCAGGACGGGGCCATACTCGGCGGCGTCCCCCTCCTGGGGCTCCTCCAGCACGCGCCGCACCTCGTTGTAGGTGAGGCGGCGCGCGCTCCGGATCACCGTCTCGGCGAAGCGGCGGGAATAGACGTGCCCCTGGCGATCGATGTCGAGGAAAGCGGAGAGGGTCAGCCGCGGCACGTCCGGCCGCAGCGAGCAGAGGCCGTTCGAGAGCCCCTCGGGGAGCATGGGGACGGCCCGCTCGGGGTAATAGACGCTGGTGCCCCGGCGGTAGGCCTCCGTATCGAGCACGTCCCCCTCCCGGACGTAGTAGGCCACGTCCGCGATGTGGACCCCCAGGCGGAAATCGCCGCCGGGCAGCCGCTCGATCGAAACCGCGTCGTCGAAGTCGCGGGCGGTCTCGCCGTCGATGGTGAAGACCACCTTCTCCCGCAGATCCTCGCGTCCGGTCCAGTCCTCCAGCCGGGGATCGGGGGGGAACGCCGCCGCCTTTTCCAGGACGGCAGCGGGGAATTCGTCCGGGATGCCGTGATGGCGCAGCACCACCAGCACGTCCACTCCCGGCACCGCGATATCTCCCAGCACCTCGAGCAGGCGCCCCTGATGGGTGCGGCCGATGCGGTCGACCGCCACCACCACGTACCAGCCGTCGGGGACCTCCTCCGCACCTTCGACCGGCAGCTCCAGCGAGACCTTGGGATCGAACGGTGTCAGCCAGCGCAGACCCCGTTCGTCCGTCTCCAGCGAGCCGACCAGGGTGTCGTGGCGCGACCCCAGGACCTTGACGACCATCCCCTCGGGCGGCCGGTCGTCCCACGGGCGCCCCTTGCCGAGAGGGCGCACCACCACCGTGTCGCCATCGAGCGCCCGCTTCAGGTTGCGCTTGCGGATGTAGAAGGTGGGCTCCGCGCGCCCTACCGGCCGCCCCACGGGCCGGGCACTGGGCCGGAAAAGAGCGTCCCCCTCCTCCAGCCGCTCGACGACGCCGACCTCCCAGTCCGCGTGGTCGGGAGCGAACCAGCGGCCGTCCATCTCCACCGCCTTCCCCTCCCTCTCGAGCCGCCGGAGGGTGCCGGGCAACTCGCCGGGGGTCTCCGCCACCTGCTCCTGGAGTGCCCCCTCCTCCACTCCATTTCGCCCGGCCTCTTCGAGGCGGGCGAGGATCTCCTGCCGCAAAATCCCCTCGGCTCCCGGATACGAGATTGACATGATCGCTGTTCTCTCCCTAGAATCACCCCGCCTGCGAAAGTGGCGGAACTGGTAGACGCGCAAGTCTCAGAAGCTTGTGGCCGAAAGGTCGTGGGGGTTCGAGTCCCCCCTTTCGCACCAACCCTCTCTCTCTTCTTCACCTCGACAGCGAGCGGAGCTTACACGACGAGACGACGTCCCCGTTGGGACGCCGCCGTTTGTAACTCTTTCCCCGCTCCCTTCCTTCCCGCTAGGACAGCTCGGTACGTTCCCGCACGTACTCGACGACGTCTGGGTCCTCGAAACCGGGGACGTGCCGCAGTTCCCCCCAGTTCGCCAGCGGTCCATTCTGCTCCCGGTACATCAGGAGGGCCTCCGCCCGCTCGCGGCCGATGCCGGGAACCGCGGCGAGATCCTCCAGGCTTGCGTTGTTGAGATTGACGTCGGTGGATTTGTCCAGCAGATGCCTGGCCATGACGATCTCCTTCGTGATGGGCGCCGGCTCGGCGCATGGTTCACCCCGGTGAATTGCAGGGGAAATGCCAGTATCGAGGACAAGCCGGGGGACAAATCGGGGACAAGCCGGGCGCGTCAGACGGCCCGGCGCGAGGCGGCCGCCCGCAGGGGCATGGCCCTTTCCAGGCCCGCCGCGACGCGCAGCGAGGTCCAGGGGATGCCCTGCAGCAGATCGCGGAAGCGCCCCTGGAAACCCGGGCGGCCGGTCTCGTGGATGAACTTCGCGATGCCCTTCAACGGGCCGGGCGTCGGCCGCCCCGAGATCTCCCAGGGGTGGACCACGGCGACCGGGATCCCCCCCTCGTCGGCGTGGTCGAGCGCCGCGCGGACCAGACGCTCCGGGTTGACCAGGCGGCCCGTCCAACTCCCCGCCGGCAGGCGCAGGGGGCCGCCGAAGGTGAGCGGCGGGAACTCGAGGAGGTCCATCCGCGGTCTCGTGCCGTTCCAGCGCAGGCGCGAGGCGAAGCGCGGATTGCCCGGCCGGCCGGCGAGCGGGCAGGGAGTGAGCGAGCTGTCGTAGAGGAACCCCGTCTCGGCCACGATCGGCAGCCGCGCGCTGCCGAGGCTGCGCAGCGACCACTCCGGCGCCCGGAATCCGAGCACCGGCTCGCCCGTCACGTCCTCCAGGATCTCCTTGGAACGCTCGATGTCGGCCTGAAAAGCCTCCAGGGAGCGCTCGCAGGCTCGCAGATGGAGATGGCCATGACTGGCCACCTCATGACCGGCGGCGACGATCTCGCGGATCCGCTTCGGCAGGCGCTCCGCCACCTCGCCGAGCACGAAGAAAGTCGCCGAGCAGCGCGCCTCCGCCAGCATCTCCAGCAGCTCGGGCAGCAGCCAGTCCAGCTCCTCGGGGAGGGGAGGGCGATCCTCCGGATTGACGTAGTCGGGCACCAGGCAGGTGTGGTACCACTCCTCGACGTCGACCGTGAGAGCGCAGCGGAACGGCCCCTCCAAACGCGCTACGCGCGGAGCTTCTGGCGCCATCGTCTCCTCCCAGTCCAAAGTGGCACAAGCCCACCGTTCCGCTCGCGGAAGACGACTCGTCGGCGTGGCGCGGCACGGGGCATATTATTGGGCCCGGGCGACTCTCCGGGGCGTTGAAACTGCGATTCTCACATGCATGTAACGTGCCGGTAGGCGGGAAATTACGGGAGAGGGCGGCTCCCGGTGGCCTCTGACGCCCCGGGCCTGAAGACCCCGGGCTTCTATGAAGCGCCCCTGAGGTTCGGTAGACTGTTTTCGAGCTGAGCCGATCCGAGAAATTCCGCGAATCAGGGACGGCGGCTGGCCGCGGAGAGCCGGCGGACGGCCTGCCGGGCGATCCCGCCGACGCGGAATCTCCGGCGAGAGGCGTAAGACCCTCTTTCGCTGATGCAAAATGCCCGGCGGATGGCTCGCCGGCTCCGGCGGACGACTCGCCGGCTCCGGCGGATGACTCGCCGGCTCCGGCGGATGACTCGCCGGCTCCGGCGGACGACTCGCCGGCTCCGGCGGATGACTCGCCGGCTCCGGCGGATGGCTCGCCGGCTCCGGCGGATAGCTCGCCGGCTCCGGCGGATGACTCGCCGGCTCCGGCGGATGACTCGCCGGCTCCGGCGGATGACTCGCCGGCTCCGGCGGATGGCTCGCCGGCTCCGGCGGGCCGCGAAAATCCCGGCGAGATAGAAAAATCTCCTTTTTGCCTCCGATATGCTGCGAATCTTGATCATCGTCTGTGCGGCCCTCGCGCTCCTCTACCTGGGGGCCTGCGCCGTGCTGTACGCGTTTCAACGATCCCTCATCTACTATCCCCAGCCGCGCTCGATGGGTATCGCCGCGACGATTCTCAAGCTGCCGGTCGCCGATGCGGACGTGCTGGTGTCGGTGCGGCCGCACGACGGCCCGGAGGCCTTGCTCTACTTCGGAGGCAACGCCGAGGACGTCTCCCGGAACCTGCCCGTATTTTCGCAGGCCTTTCCGGATCATGCCATCTACCTGCTCCACTACCGAGGCTACGGCGGCAGTTCCGGGGAGCCCTCCGAGGAAGCGATTCAGCGCGACGCGCTCACCCTGTTCGACAAGGTGCACGCCGATCACCCCCGGATCGCGGTGGTGGGCCGCAGCCTGGGCTCGGGCGTCGCCGTCCGTCTCGCCAGCCAGCGCCCGGCATCGCGCCTGATCCTGATCACGCCCTACAACAGCTTCGAGGAGATCGCCGCGGGCCAGTTCCCCCACATGCCGGTGAAGTGGCTGCTGCGGGACAAGTTCGAGTCTTGGCGCTACGCCCCCCGCATTACCGTGCCGACCCGCCTGATCGCGGCCGAGCACGACGAGGTTATCCCGCGTGCCAGCACGGAGCGCCTCTACACGCGCTTCGCCAAGGGCGTGGCCGCGCTGCAGGTCATCCCAGGGGTGGGGCACAACACAATCTCCGGGAGTCCCCAGTATCTCGAAGCGATACGGGTGGGTCTTTGATGGCGGGAGGTTCGCCCAGGCTCTATAAGAATGATAAAGTAACCAAGATTATGCGTCAGGAAGCGTGTCACAAGATATCTTTAAACTATTTAGAAATGGACATGTGATGCGACAAGCACTCTGGAAGCTGGGCTGGATAACAATGGTCAACACACTGCTCATCCTTGCGAGCTCACCGCAGCCAGTGTCCGCAGGGATCGTTACGTGCCCATACCATGCTCTCTGTAATGAGGTTACCTGTTGCTGCACGGATGGGTCCTTGTATTGCGTAGGGCACGGCGAGCCATGTCCTGGAAATTACATCTGCAGCAGAGAGGAGATTTGGGTGACCCAGAACGTCTGACAACTTCTTCTTTAGAAGGCAGGGTGGAGGTAGCAGGTAGGGTGCCAGACGTTCATTCAATACAGCGCCATCAGTTCGTGCCGGCGACGGCAGTCGTTGCCATTTTCAGGAATGCGCCCGCCATCGATCCTGGCCGCTTCCGTGCCGATGTCGATGCGTGGTTGGCCAGGATGATTCCACAGAGATCCGTCTTCCAGCCCCGCAGGGGCATCAGGAATTAGCCCGGCGGCGTGAGCCCCGGGACTAGACGCATTCCCACCCCGCCGGAGCCCCGTCAGGGGCGGCAGGAATTCCAGCGTGACGATTCTCCTGCCGCCCCTCACGGGGCTTCATCAACAATCTTCGACCACGGACCCTGGGCTTACGTCGCCGGGCTAATTCCTGACGCCCTGCGGGGCTGATCTGACAAAGTAGAGCTACTGGGATCTCGCTGTGAGTACAGAGGCGGGGGGGATCGTGACCGAGAGCTCAAAAGTGACCGCCAGGTTTGACGGTGAAATGGTGATGAAATAGACTTTGCTTGGCTAACTTATAATTTGGGGGGAGGGGATCAGGAGCGGGCGCGCCTAAAACCCTGCCAGAGTAATGACCGACAGTGGGAGTCGTTCCGATCGCCAGATGGTGAAGTGTATCGATACAGGGGGAGGTAGGCATTGCATGGTTAAAGGAGGTGCCGTGAAGCCGATGCGGCCCAGATCCGTAATGATGTCCGCGCGTAACAAGGTAGAGTGGCAAGCCGAGGCGGCGGCACGGGATCTCGGAAAGACTCTCAATGGTAA